>ERZ780226.495-NODE-495-length-35743-cov-6.622983_pt1 | contig 35743 bp, 33 predicted proteins | sample MGYA00511165_ERZ780226 | MGnify/ENA primary metagenome ERZ780226 (study PRJEB29588, sample SAMEA2152373) | human gut metagenome | biome: human gut; feature: human-associated habitat; material: faeces | place: Denmark | collected 2008/2010 ...
GGAAATGGGCGGCGGAGTGGAACGTTAAAGAGCTGACATTCCGGGAAGTTCCTTCGGAAATGATAAAAATACTCTCTGACAGTGTGAACAGCACCGGTAAAGCCGGACAATAGAAAACACACCCCCTTATGTAGTGATAAACCTACATAAGGGGGTGTTTGGTTCACGGCAAAGCCCCGATTTCTTCGCCGGTAGGCCAACTTATGAAATGGGAATGTAGTCAAAGGTGTGGACTCGTTTCCCGTCGGCGCCAATCTCAGAACCCTTGTCGTAGGCCAGAGAATCCAGCGCAGAGACATCCAGAATTCCGTCGAAGGTTTCGTATGTAACTTCGCAGATGCGTTCTGCTTCCCATCTTGCATAGTTCTCCTGAGTGGGAACAACCCGAACCGCACTGCCGTCTTTCATGCAGATTTGATAAAGGCCGGGGGAAAGCATCTCCAGCTGCTTCCAACCGTCCCAGTCGTGATCCGACTGATAGACCGCACGGATGGTTTTCTGACCGACTTCCGCTTCCAATAGGGTCAGGCCGCTGTCGCCGATCTCCATGTTGGGGGTGAGGGTGACGGAGTTTTTCGTGCTGTCCGCGCCGGTCAGCGTCCAGTGCAGATCCCAGCTGCCGGATACCAGCGGCTCCTCCATGATGCCGCCCTTTTCAGCCCCAACGCCAATGCCGTTAAAGTGAATGGAAAATTCCTTGCCCCAATAGTGTTCACCGTTATCCCGGAATCGGATATTCATCTGATACTCCAGACTTCCGTCATCGGCCACCCATTGGTAAATGGCGGACTGATATTTGTCGTTCCCGAATTCGACGGGCTGGCCGTTGGAGGCGTAGACCCATTCCCCGGCTTCATTGCGGGTGGTGCCGTCATAGAACCAGCCGGTCATGGAACTGTGGAATTCCGTGGAGCCGTCGATTGTCACATCGTCACGGTCCCAGAAAAGTTCGGGATTCCGACCCTCCGGCAGGGTAAAGCCCTCGACCCGGAAGAACAGATCGGCGCCGTAACTATCCACAATGGACTGCACCGCCGTAATGGTGATGCCCTGATCGGTGGCGCTGAGCACCTCGCCGGGGGCTACCTCCTTCTGCTTGTCCTCCAGCATCACGGACAGGCCGCTTTTCTCGGCCTGCTCCTTGACCTGCTGGGGCGGGTTATAGGCCGTCTGAGCGCTTCTTGACCAGCGGGTGAATACCGCCGCGCCGGTAAGCGCGCCCACCACCAGCGTGGCCGCCAGAGCCAGCAGCAGGAGCTTCTTCCCGCTCCGGCGCTGGCGCGGGGCTTCGGCGGACATGAGAAGCGCCACCATGCGCTCCTTATCGTCTCCGGAAAAATGAATGGCGTCCATGGAACGCCGCAGTTCCGATTTTACATTGTGGGTCATACGACTTGGCTCCTTTCCTCTGTCAGCAGTGTGCGCAGCTTCCGCCGCCCGCGGGACAGGTACTGGGTGATGTTGGCTTCCGATTTGCCCATCACCTGGGCGATCTCCTTTGCGGAGTATTCTTCATAATAAAACAGGTACAGGGATATCCGGTACTGCTCCGGCAGCCGCTTCAGCGCGTCTAAAACTTCCGTGTCCGGCACCGGCGGCGCGGCTACGGCCGCTGCCTCGTCCAGCGCCACGGTGCGCCGGAAACGGGCGCTTTTCAGGTAGTCCTTGCAGGCGTTGATGGTGGTTCGGATGATCCATGCTTTTTCGTGGTCAATGCTGTCAAATGTACAATCGTTGGTGAGATATTTCAGAAAGACAGTCTGGCAGATATCCTCTGCGTCGCAGGTCTGTTTTAAGTAGCTGTAGCTGATACGCAGGATCGTATCCGCGTAAAGGTCTACCAGTCGTCTGGCGTGAAATTCATCCATCAATGTCACCGTCCTTATGTGTGCTTTCTCTTATTGAGGCCTCTGACCATAATACGAATTGGCGGCGGGAATCCTGACAGCATTATATCACAAAAATGCGGAATGCCCAATAATTTGGCATTCCGCATTTCCCACTATTGATGCTGATACTTCCGTTTTGTGGCCATCCCGCCGCGGATGTGGCGCTCCCGTTTGTTTTCGTCCAGAATTTCCCGAACCTGAAGGTACAGCGCATAATTGTACTGCTTCAGCCGTTGGGTCAGGTCTTTATGCACCGTGGATTTGGAAATGCCGAGGTGCCGGGCTGCGGCCCGGACGGTGGCACCGGTTTCGATCACGTACACAGCCGCTTCACAGGCTCGCTTCTCAATGGTGTCTGTCATATGCTACCCCTCCGATGCTGTGTGCTACGCATCATCCATATGCGCCCAAAAGAACAAATATGCCGCTCCGGCAAAGCTTTCGCCGGACATTTACTGGACATTTATAAATTTTTGCGGTATACTAAGCAAAAAGGGGGTATTGAAAATGCAGATAGACAAAAAGCTGCTGCGTAGGCTGTTCCTTCTGGCGGCGGGGTGTCTCGTTTTTGCGTGGATTCTGCTGGATACGGAGCAGGCGAGCAGCGCGGCGAAGTCGCTGTGGAATCTGATATCGCCGTTTGTGGCGGGCGCGGTCATCGCCTTCGTGTTCAACGTGCCCATGCGCGCCATTGAGCGGCAGCTGGACGGCATTCATAAAGAGGGGCTGCGAAGGGTATTGTCCATTGTGCTGACCATCGCGGCGCTGGCGCTGGTCATCATGTTCGTGGTGGAAATGCTGGCGCCCCAGATTCAGGTGACGGTTGCCGCCCTGACGGAGCGCATCCCTACCTTTATTGAGCAGACGTCGGCAAAGCTGATGCAGCTGATGGACGACAATCCGGACATGAAGGCCTGGATCATGGAGGTTGCCGATCTGGAAAGTCTGGAATGGACGAAAATATTGAAGGATTCCATGAGCTTTCTGGGCAACCAGATGTCCACGGTGATGGGCAGCGCGGTGAACGTGATCGGCAGCGTGACCAGCGGCATCGTGAATCTGGTGGTCAGTATCGCCTTTGCCATTTACTGTCTGGCGCGGAAGGAAATTCTGGCGCGGCAGGGGCGGCGGATTCTCTATTCCCTGATTCCGGAGAAAACCGGCGATGAGATTATCCGGATTCTGCGGCTGACCAACAGCACCTTCTCCAACTTCATTTCCGGGCAGTGTCTGGAAGCCTGCATTCTGGGCGGCCTGTTCGCCGTGACCATGGCGATTTTCCGGATGCCCTACATTCCGCTGGTCAGCGTCATCATCGCGGTGACGGCGCTGGTGCCGGTGGTGGGCGCGTTTGTGGGCTGCGTGCTGGGCGCGTTCTTCATTCTGGTGGATAACCCGCTGCAAGCATTGACTTTCGTGGCAATGTTCCTGATTTTGCAGCAGCTGGAAAACAACCTGATCTACCCCAGAGTAGTGGGCACCTCCATCGGCCTGCCCGGTATGTGGGTGCTGGTGGCGGTCACCATCGGCGGCGAGCTGATGGGCGTGTTCGGTATGCTGCTGATGATCCCGCTGGCGTCGGTGCTGTACACGCTGGCGCGGGAGTTTACGGACAAGCGCCTTGCCCAGCGGAACATCCCGGAGGAAAAGTTACAGGATCATCCGCCGGAGCTGCAATCCCGGTTCAAGCAGAACAGGGAGCGGAAAAAACGCCGCCGCCTTCAGAAAATGAAGGAGCAGTTTCTGAAAAACCAGAAGGAAAAAGAAGATCAATAAATAATTCGGGAGGGGCAAAGCCCCTCCCGAAAACTATTTTACTTGATGACCCGGACTTTCAGAACGCCGTCGATCTGCTTCAGATGCTCTACAACATCCGCAGAGGGGTGGCGGTCAAGATCGAGCATGGTGTAGGCGTATTCACCCCGGCTCTTGTTCATCAGACCGTCAATGTTGATGTTTTCGCCTGCAATGGCGGCGGTGAACCGACCCAGAGAGTTGGGAATGTTCCGGTGCAGCAGGGTGATGCGCCCCTCGGCGCGGCAGATGCCCATGTCGCAGTTGGGATAGTTGACAGAATTTTTGATATTGCCGTTTTCTAAGTAGTCCATCAGCTCCTGCACGGCCATTTTGGCGCAGTTGTCCTCGGATTCCTCCGTGGAAGCGCCCAGATGGGGGATGGCAATGCAGCCGGGCATATTGGCGGTCTTCCCGTTGGGGAAGTCGGTGACGTACCGGGCGACCTTGCCGGAGGCCAGCGCCGCCGCCATGGCGTCGTCGTCCACCAGCAGGTCACGGGCGAAGTTCAGGATGATGACGCCGTCCTTCATCTTGGCGATGGCCTCAGCGTTTATCATGCCCCGGGTGTCGTCCAGCAGGGGAGTGTGGAGGGAAATGATGTCGCACTTGGAATAGATTTCATCCCGGTCGTTGACACGGACAATGTGGCTGTCCAAGTGCCACGCCGCCTCAATGGAGATGAAGGGGTCGCAGCCGTAGACGGTCATGCCTAAGTTCCTTGCGGCGTTGGCCAGAGGGCCGCCCACTGCGCCAAGGCCAATGACACCCAGATTCTTGTGGCGAATTTCATGACCGGCGAATTTGGACTTGCCCTTCTCCACCAGTTTGGCGATATCGGGATCGTCTTTGATGGTCTGCACCCAGTTGATGCCGCCCACCACGTCCCGGCTGCTCAGAAGCATACCGCACAGCGCCAGCTCCATCACGGAATTGGCGTTGGCGCCGGGGGTGTTGAACACCACGACGCCCGCTTCGGCGCAGTCGGACAGGGGAATGTTGTTGACGCCGGCACCGGCGCGGGCGACGGCCAGAAGGCTTTCCGGCAGAGCCACATTGTGCATGTCGGCAGAGCGCACCAGAACGCCGTCGGCCTGATTCCGGTCGTCCGTGATGGCGTAATTGTCCGTCAGAAGGGCGGTGCCCTTGGGGGAAATCTTATTTAAGCAGTGAATGTGATACATAACCTTCCTCTTTTCAGCGATTTTCCTTCTCAAAGCGTTCCATGAACTGCACCAGCTTGACGACGCCTTCCATGGGCATGGCGTTGTAGATGCTGGCGCGCATACCGCCGACGGTGCGGTGGCCTTTCAGGCTGACGAAGCCCGCGGCTTCCGCTGCTTTGACAAATTTTGCGTCCAGCTCCGCATTCCCGGTGACAAAGGGGACGTTCATGAGGGAACGGTCTTTTTTCACCACGGTGCCGTGAAAGAGCTGGCTGGCGTCCAGAAAATCGTAAAGGACTTTGGCCTTTGCCACGTTGCGCTCCCGGATGGCTTCCAGACCGCCTATGGACAGCAGCCACTGGAACACCTTGCCGCAGATGTAAATGCCATAGGCGGGGGGCGTGTTGTACATGGAGCCGTTGTCCGCATGGGTCTTGTAGCGGAGCATGGTGGGGGTGCCGGGGAGCACGTCCTCGGTAATCAGGTCTTCCCGGATGACGGCAATGACCACACCGGCGGGGCCGATGTTCTTCTGCACGCCGCCGTAGAGCATTCCGTATTTGGTCACGTCCACCGGCTCGGACAGGAAGCAGGAGGAAACGTCGGAGACCAGCGGCTTGCCTTTGGTGTTGGGCAGCTGCCAGAATTTGGTGCCGTAAATGGTGTTGTTTTCACAGATGTAGACATAGTCCGCGTTCTCGTCAATGGGCAGGTCGGAGCAGTCGGGGATATAGGAGAAGGTCTTGTCGGCGGAGGAGGCCACCGCGTTGGCGATGCCGTACATTTTGGCCTCCTGCCATGCCTTTTTCGCCCACTGGCCGGTGATGATGTAATCGGCAACCCTGTTTTTCATCAGGTTCATCGGCACCATGGCGAACTGCTGGCTTGCGCCGCCCTGCATGAACAGGACCTTGTAATTGTCGGGGATTCCCATGAGGGTACGCAGATCAGCCTCCGCCTGGTCGATGATGGCCTGATAGGTTTTGGAGCGGTGGCTCATTTCCATGACGGACATGCCGGTTCCCCGGTAATCCAGCATTTCAGCGGCGGCTTCCTGCAAAACGCTTTCCGGCAGGACCGCGGGGCCTGCGGAAAAATTATAGACTCTGGACATTGTTTCTTCCTCCCTTGATCTGTTGAACCGGCTTACTTGCTCAGCAGCCGCTCGATGAGCCTGTAGCCGTTCGGCTCATAATTGCCGGTGGCTTCCGCTTCGGCTTCGGTGTATTTCTGAATGGACTTGCGCTGGTGGGTGCTGTCGTACAGCACGTAGGGTACCGGGTCGCCGGTGTGGGTGCGCAGGCGGATGGGGGTGGGATGGTCGGGGAGCACCAGCATCCGGAAATCCTCCCCCGCGTCCTCCATGGCCTTCTTCACCGGGGCAATGAGTCGGCGGTCGAGATACTCGATGGACTGGATTTTCTCTTTCAGCAGTCCCTGATGACCCATTTCGTCCGGGGCTTCCACGTGGACGTAGACGAAATCGCAGCCGTCCTTGGTCAGGGCATCGATGGCGGCCTGCGCCTTGCCCTCAAAATTCGTGTCGATGGAGCCGGTAGCACCCGGAACCTGATAAACCTTCATCCCCGCGCCCACGGCAATGCCCTTGAGCAGGTCTACGGCGGACACCATAGCGCCCTTCAGGCCGGTTTTCTCAGTAAAGTTTTGCAGGGAGGGCTTTGTTCCCGCGCCCCAGAACCAGAGGGAATTGGCCTTGTTTTTGCCTTTGGCCGCCCGCTCCAGATTCAGGGGGTGAGTGTTCAGAATGTCAAAGCTCTTTTCCATCATGGCCCGCAGCTTGGTTTCCTGAGGAAGATAGGGGCCGATGACGTGGGCCAGATGGTCGTGAGGCGGCTCCAGCTGGGGCATGGTGCCATTTTTCCAGATGGTGATGTGGCGGTAGCTGGTGCCGGTGTAGTACTGAAATTCGTCGCTGTTGAAGGCTTCCCGAATGGCGTCCATCAAAATGTCCGCGTCGGCGGTGGAGATTTCGCCGGAGCTGTGGTCAAGAATGGTCTTTTTGGCGTAGGGTTCTTCCTCGGTCAGCGTTACGATGTTGCAGCGCAGAACGATGTCCGTCGGCTCCATGGCGACGCCGACACTCAGTGCTTCCAGGGGAGATCGTCCGGAGTAACAGACGGCGGGATCGTAGCCCAGAACGGACAGGTTGGCCACGTCGCTGCCGGGAGCCATCCCGGCGGGGACGTTCTGCACCATTCCCATTTCGCCTTTTGACGCCAGTTCGTCCATCACAGGCGTTTCCGCGCAGGCAAGGGGCGATTTTCCGCCGAGGGCATCAATGGGTTCGTCGGCCATGCCGTCCCCCAGAATCACAATGTATTTCATAGCCTCTCTCCTTTTATACAGCGTCCATGTTGTGGAGACAAATGTATATTATTTCTATGATACCATTGATCCCTTAAGAATACAATATGAAATAATGCCAGAAAATGTGAGGAAATTTTGAAGATTGGTGGACAAATTGTCACAGTGTGCAAATCGGGGGAAGTCGTTTTTTATTGAGGATGAACAAATATATGTGATAAAATATGCAAAATCCGAGCCTGAAACAGGCTCGGATGTGGGGAAAAGGGTCAGTTCAGATTCAGTTTTTTGTCCACAAGGAAGTACATCAGGAAATACCCGGCGACCGCCATGATGAGATTGACGAGCGCCAGAAGACCCAGCAGACTGTCGGGACTTTCCGCAAGCTTTACCATGCTGACGCCGGTAAAGGTAAGATCGACGACGTGCAGGATGTAATAGAAGGCGACGGCGGCGAGAATCTTGTGCTTTTTGGCAACGAGGTAGCCAATGGTCACGGCAAGCATAATGAGAATCAGCTCATTGGAAAAAGCGACGATTGCGTTCACAAGGAGAAGCCCGAAGGCCTGAAGCACATCCGCCTGGGTGAACCGCGCCCAGAGTTCGGGAAACTCCTGCCAGAAAATTTCCATGCCTTTCCGGAGAATCTCAAAATCGGGGATGGCGCACAGCCCCATCAGGATCAAACCGACAGCGCCGACGGCAGCCACGGCGATCAGGTTGACGGCACTGGTGACGAAGCTGGACAGCAGCACCTGATGGGTGGTGACGGGCAGGGTGAAGGTCAGATAGCCTTCATCGGTGAAGCGGCTGCGGTCGAAGCGGACGATCTGCACGATCAGCGCCGCCACACCGCAGACGACGAAAAACAGCACGGCCGCGGTAATGACCAGCGTACACAAAACCTCCAGCCACTCCTTAGGAGCGCTGGCGCCCACCAGATACCGGATGGCGAGGCCGCCCAAAAGCCCCGCGCCCACCAGACTCAGGCACAGAATGCCCAGCACGTTCCAAGTGGAACGGAATTCCATTTTCAGCAATTTGGCAAACATTTGAATACCTCCCGGAACAGTTCATCCAGCGACTTGCCGGTTTCCTCCCGCACGGCGTCCACGTTTCCGCCCTGCAAAATGCGGCCCTGGGACAGGAACAGATACTCGTCCAGTACCCGCTCCACGTCGGCGATCAGGTGGGTGGAGATCAGCACCGTGGCGCTGGGGTCGTAGTTTGTGATAATGGTGTTGAGGATGTAATCCCGTGCGGCGGGATCGACGCCGCCGATGGGTTCGTCCAGCAGGTACAGCTTTGCCCGGCGGGACATCACCAGAACCAGCTGAACCTTTTCCTGATTGCCCTTGGACAACGCCTTGAATTTGGCGCTCAGGGAGATGTTCAGCGCGGAGAGCATTTCCTCTGCCCGCGCCCGGTCAAAGTCCACGTAAAAATCCTGAAAGAAATCCAGCTGCTGCTCCACCCGAACCTGACGGCTGAAATAGGGGCGGTCAGGGAGATAGGAGACCACAGCCTTGGTGGCCGTCCCGATTTTATTGCCGCAAATGGTGATCTCGCCCGCCGTGGGGGTCAGCAGACCTGCGGCCAGCTTGATAAAGGTGGTCTTTCCGCTGCCGTTGGGGCCAAGAAGACCGACGATCTTTCCCTGAGGCAGGGTCAGATCCAGATTGTCCAGAGCCAGCGTGCTGTGATAGCGCATGGTAAGGCCGCTGGCGGTCAGAACAGTTTGTTCCATGTTATTCCTCCTTCTTCGTTTCCAGACCCAGTAAAAGCTGGGCCGCCTGTGTTGGCGTTACGCCGAACGTCATAAATTTCTCGGCACATTCCCGGGCGAGTTCCTCCAGCGTCTGCTCCCGCATGGCGACGAGCACGGCTTCGTCCTGGGTGACGCTGCGGCCGCTGGTGCCGCCGCTGACGAGAAGGCCCTCCCGCTCCAGCTCCGTCAGGGCGCGTTGCATGGTGTTGGGGTTTACCTGCGCCTGAGCGGCCAGATCCCGGACGGAGGGGACTTTTCCTCCCGGGGGCAGCTCGCCTTTCAGGATCGCACCGCGGATCGCTGCCATGATCTGCTGATATACCGGACGGTCACCGGCAAATTTCCAGTTCATAGACACCTCCTGATTTGTACTACTGTATTAGTGCATTAATACAATAACACAGCACCGGGGAATTGTCAAGCCCATTTTTCCAGAAAAATGAAAAAATGGCTCCCCGGCCAATGGGCGGGGAGCATCAGACAGCTCTCCGAGAGGGAGAGCCAAGGGAGTGTGCGCATTTTGGATTGAAAAATGGAGCGTATCTGTGCCGATACGCCCCATTCATTGTTTTACGAACGCCTATCAAAAGCCGGGAAGCCGATGCTGCATTATTCTGCTGTTTTCAGATACCTTCGGAACACGATCAAGAAAGCGGCCAGCTGGACAATGAAGGTGATGACCCATGAGACAAGATAGGAAAGATACAGGCACTGCGGCGTGTGGTATTGGGGAATCTGGAAAATGGTGTAGATCCAGACGATGCGCAAGCCGCACACGCCGAGAACGGAGATCATCATGGGAACGAAGGACGCACCGATGCCCCGAAGCGCGCCGGTGGTCACGTCCATCATGCCGAATGTGAAATAGGGCAGGCAGATGAAGGCCAGACGGGTCATGCCATAGGAGATGGCTTCCGGGGAGTCGGTGATGTAAATGGAGAGCAGCGAGGGGCCGAACACGTAGACCAGCGACCCAAGCACCAGTCCCACCACCGTAACGCACCCCAGACAGATCCACAGGGTCTGCCGCACCCTGCGGTACTGCTTCGCGCCGGCGTTCTGCCCGACAAAATTGACGGCGGACTGGTGGAACGCATTGAGACAGACATAGACGAAGCCCTCAAGGTTGCTTGCCGCCGCGTTGCCGGACATGAAAACATCACCGAAGGAGTTTACCGACGACTGGATCAGCACGTTGGAAATGGCGAACAGGGCGCTCTGGATGCCCGCAGGCAGTCCGATGCGGAGAATTTTCGCCAGCTGGGTCTTGTAAAAGCGCAGCTTGTTAAGGTATAGCTTGCAGGCGTCGGTTCTGCGCATCAGAGCGATGACCACCAGCACGGCGGAAACCGCCTGAGAAATGATGGTAGCCAGCGCCACACCGGCCACATTCATCTGGAACTGGATGACGAAAACCAGATTCAAAATCACGTTCAGGATGCCCGCGAACAGCAGGAAGACCAACGGGCTTTTGGTATCACCGGCGGCGCGGAGAATGGAGGCACAGAAATTGTACACCATGTTAAAGGTGACGCCGCAGAAGATGATCCGCATGTAAACGGTGGAGAGGGGCAGTACGGTATCAGGTGTCCCCATCATGATAAGAAACGTCTCGGAGTAGGTAAGGCCGGCGACCGTCAGGATCGCGCCGCTTAAGATGGCGGTGGGCAGCGCGGTATGCACAGTGCGGTGAACGACCTGATTTTCCCGGCCGCCAAGGCCGTGGGCGACGGCCACGCCCGCGCCTACGGACAGGCCGATGAAGAAATTGACCAGCAGACCGGTAATGGAACCGGTAGCGCCCACCGCGGCGACGGACACGCTGCCGCAGAACTGCCCCACCACCACGAGGTCCGCCGCGTTGAAAAGCAGCTGTAAAACGCTGGTCAGAATAATGGGAATGGTAAACCGGGTGATATTCGGAAACAGAGGCCCTTCCAGCATGTTTCTGTTCGTCTGGTTCAAATGAGCACCTTCTTTCTATCAGCAGAGATATTATAACGGCTTTTTGGAAAAGTGCAAGACGAGAAATTTGAAATCTGCCGAAAATCGACGGTTATTGGTGTTCACAGGATTCCTGATTGAAGGCGAGGGGATCGAAGGTGATGACCGTATGGTAGATTTTTCCATCCCGGGCGCACAGCGCTTCCTCAAGCTTATCCTGGATTTCCGACTTCGTAAATTTCGTGTCCTGAGGCACGGCAATGTCAAAAATGAGGTTGGTATGTCCGCCGCCGGGCACCATGCGGAAATCGTGGGTTTTCAGCCGGGCGTCCATTTCTCCCAGCAGTTCGTCCACGAGAATGTGAAGCCGGGTCAGCTCCGGGTCGTCCGTTACCACGGGATCATAGTGAATGACCAGATGGATGTTGTGGCTTTTCAGACACTCCCGCTCCATGTCGTCGATCAGCTCGTGGCACTGCATGGGGTCTTCCTTGCAGTCCATTTCCACGTGGATGGTGGCAAAGCGCTGGCCGGGGCCGTAATCGTGAACCATCAGGTCGTGATATCCCAGAACCTTGGGCTGGGCGCTGATGTAGTCCACGATACGCGATTGAAGTTCGGGGGAGGCAGCTTCGCCAAGCAGGGGACTGATGGTCTCCTTCGCCAGCTTGGCACCGCTGTAGAGAATGAACAGCGACACGGCCAGACCCACGAAGCCGTCAATGGACAGCCCGGAAACAGCCTCGATGACGGCGGCCAGCAGGACGGCGGCGGTGGTGATGATGTCGTTGCGGCTGTCCTCGGAGGTTGCGAGCAAAGTGGTGGAGTTGATTTTCCTGCCCAGCGTCCGGTTGAACAGGCACAGCCACAGCTTGACGGCGATGGACAGCACCAGCACCGCCGCCAGCGGGGCGGAAAACACCACCGGCACCGGGGAGAGGATTTTCCCCACGGAGGTCTTTGCCAGCTCGAAGCCGATAATGACGATCATGGCGGAGACCACCAGACCGGACAGGTATTCAAACCGGGCGTGGCCGTAGGGGTGTTCCGCGTCGGCGGGCTGTTCCGCCAGCTTGAAGCCAACCAGCGTCACAATGGAGCTGGCCGCATCGGACAGGTTATTCATGGCGTCGGCGGTGATGGAAACGGAGCCGGACAGGGTGCCGATAATGACTTTCCCGAGGAAAAGGAAGAAATTGCAGAGAATGCCCACGATCCCGGACAGAGTCCCCACGGCGGCGCGCACTTTGGGGTCGCTGGTCTGGTCGGCGTTTTTAACAAAGAGACGCAGCAAAAAATGTGTCATAATCCGGCCTCCTATAGAAAGTCCGTATATTTTACCATAGATTTCAGAAAAAAGAAAGGGCATTTTTTCTTTGAATCCAGCGAAAAACCTCCCGGATACCGTATTCCGGTATCCGGGAGAGGGAACGCAGACGATGTTACTTCACAAGCACCATATCCCGATTGATGGACGCCAGATTCTCCGCGCCGCACATGGCCATGGTGTCGCTCAGCTCCGCGCCGATCTTCTCAATGTAAAGCTTCACGCCTTCCTCGGCACCGCCGTAGACCATGGGGACGAAGGGGCGACAGATGAGCACCGCGTCGGCGCCCAGCGCCAGCGCCTTGAATACGTCCACACCGCTGCGGATGCCGCCGTCCACGAAGATCTTTACGCCGCTGCCCTTCATGGCGTCCCCGATGTCCGCGAGGACTTCGGCGGTGGCGGCGCATTGGTCGAGGACGCGGCCGCCGTGGTTGCTGACCACGATGGCGGAAGCCCCGGCCTCTTTGGCTTTCAGCGCGCCTGCCACGGTCATGATGCCCTTGACGATGAAGGGCTTTCCGACCATTCCGGCGATCTCGGCCAGCTGCTCCACGGTCTTGCTGCCCGCCGGGGGATTCATGTTTTTCAGGAAGGGCAGACCCGACGCGTCAATGTCCATAGCCACGGCGAAGCAGCCGGATTCCCGGCAATAGCCCAGCTTTTCCTGAATGGTCTCCAGATTCCAGGGCTTCACCGTGGGGATGGCGGTGCCGCCGGAGGCGGCGATGGCCTTGCAAGCGACCTTCATGACCTCGCCGTTCAGACCGTCGCCGGTGAAGGCGGCAATGCCATTGTCGGCACAGGCTTTTACGAGAATGTTGTTGTAAGCCATGTCGTCATATTTGTCGCTGTAGTGGACGGTGACGGCGCCCACGGGGCCTGCGAAGAAGGGATAGCGGAAGGTTTTGCCGAACAGGTTCAGAGAGGTGTCCGGCGTCACACAGGGGTGAATGGTGTCCATGTTGACGCGGATGTCCTGCCACTTTTCATAGTTGCGGATGGCGGTGTCGCCAACGCCCTTGGCACCGGGGCCGGGAATGTGATTGCCGCAGGCTTTGCCATTGCAGACGGGGCAGGCCTTGCAGTTTTTGCTGAGAACCGCACGTGCGTTTTCAAGAACTTCCTGATAAGTCATGATGGTTTCCTCCCTGGCTGATTTAGTGAAAGGGGTCGAGATCAATATGCTCATCGATGCGGCACAGGAACTGCGCCAGCAGCTCGATACAGTTTTCGATGTCGTCCATGTGGCACACCTCGCAGGGGCAGTGCATGTACCGCAGGGGCAGGGACAGCAGCGCTGTGACCACGCCGGTGCCGGTGACGTGGAGGTTGTCCGCGTCGGTGTAGGTTCTGCCCATGTAGGACTCGATTTGGTAGGGGATGTTATGCTCCTTCGCCACGGCTTTCATTAGGTCGTTGACCTTCCGGCTGCCGATGGAGCTGTTGCAGAGCACGCCGCCGCAGCCCAGCTTCACCTCGCCGGACTGCTTGGCATCCACGCCGGGATAATCGGAGGCAAAAGTGACGTCGGTGACGATGGCAACGTCGGGACGGATGGCAGAGCCGACCCAGTAGGAACCCCGGCCGGTGGTTTCCTCGCCCACGGTGGTGGCGGCGTAAACGCCTACGGAGCAGCCCATGGCCTTTGCCCGTTTCAGGGCTTCCAGAATGATGTAGGCGCAGCCCCGGTCGTCAATGCCCCGGGCGGAGAGAAAGCCGTTGAGCATTTCCTGATGGTAGGTGTTCATGTGGACGGGGTCGCCCTCCTGCACGTATTTCCGGGCGTCGGCGGCGTCCTTCGCGCCGATGTCGATGTACAGCTCGTCCGCTTTCAGGTCGGCCTTATCCATGTCCTTGCTGCGGACGACCGCACCATAGACGATCTGGGCGTAGCCATGGACGGCCACCTGATGGCCGGGATAAACGCCGGGGAAAATGCCGCCGGACTTGGACACACGAAGCAGGCCGTCGGGCTGGATGTGGGTGACGATCAGACCGATCTCGTCAATGTGAGCGGCCAGCATCACCTTGAAGGGCGCGTCGGGGTTCAGCACGCAGACGACGTTGCCGGTATAATCTGTGATGATCTTGTCACAGTGGGGGGTCATCTCGGCGATGACCTTCTTTTGCAGCGGAATTTCGTGGCCGGAAACGGACATGCTGTCAAGCAGGGTGTAAAGGAATTCTTTGCTCATCTGTCTTTCTCCTTTTTTCTTTTACTATAGCACAAAAAAATGCAATTTGCAAGGCAAAAGCACGGCTTTCGAGCCGTGCTTTTGGAATTAACCGTCGCTGAGAACGAAGTGGCAGAAGCGCAGAACCTCGTACCAGTCGTCGGAGTCGAAGCAGACGAATTTGTCATCTTTCAGGGTCGCGCCGGGGTAGAAGCTCTTGGAGTAGGCCACATGGTGCTTGACGAAATCGATCTCCATGTGGAAATGCTCCGGCATGGGGACGACGCACTGCGCCGCCCTGGCGACCGCTTCCTTCGCTGCCGCTTCGATGCGTTCCACCGCCTCGTCGGGGTGCAGGGAGGTGACACTGCCGCCCCGGCCTTCGTTCACGGGTACGGTGGTGATGGCGGGGATCAGGGTTTTGGCAAAGTCGCACAGCGCCTTGTCGCCGGTGAGCAATGCCACGGGGACGCCGTAGTATCCGGCGGTGTAGGCGTTGATGAGAAATTCACTGCACAGCGTGCCGTTGAGGAAAACATGGTTGTTTCGACCGTTCATGGTGTGGCTCAGGGGATTGCCGGGGCAGCCTGCCCAGGCGTGGTAGCCGGTGAAGAACACGGCGTCAAATTTCTCCTGATTCAGACCGCTCATCATGCTCAGGGGGTCGCCCGACCAGCTGCGGTTCATGCGGATGCCCCGGGGAAGTCCGGCGGGGTCGATGTTCCGGGCGGAGTCGTGGGCGTCCTTCACCAGAACCTCCGCCGCACCGGCGGAAAGCGCGCCCTGACAGGCGGCGGCGACCTCACGGGTCATCTGCTTTTGGGCGGGGCTGTAGTCAAAGGGGGTGGTGCGCTCCGTCTCCGGCCACGAGACGATGCCGCAGGTGCCTTCCATATCGGCGCTTAAAAATACTTTCATTTATTTTATCTCGCTTTCCTTATTAAATCAAAAGTAGGAGCCAACCTGAGTGATGGCAGCTCTCAGGTCTGCCCGGTAGTCGGGGTCGCCGGGGTTCAGGGAATTGAAGGCGAAGCCGTTGTCTCCGCTGCGGCCGGTGCTGTGGCAGTAGCGTCCTTCTCCGATGTACATGGCCACATGGCCGGGGAAGAACAGCAGATCGCCAGGTTTCACATTTTCCAGAGAAATTTCGTGAATGGGAAAGTCCTCCATGATATGGGCGTCCCGGTAAATGAGAATGCCGCAGAGCATGTAGGCCGTGGACACCAGACCGGAGCAGTCGATGCCCATGGGGGACTTGCCGCCCCAGCGGTAATGGGTGCCCTGATAGAGCATGGCGGCGTCCACCAGTGCCTGACGAAGGGTTTCCTCGTCCTGAGACAGGGGCGCGGTATGGTACTCTCCGAGGATGCTTTCCGGGACGAAGCCCGTTCGGCCATCCGCCAGACGCACCTGCTGCCAGCCCTTTTCCGGCTGACCCACCGGGGAGAGAATGCCGCCCCGGGGAAGGGTTGCCATGATCCACCCCTGAACTTTGGGGGCGGAAAGAACGTCGCAGAAGTTCTTATTGCGGACAATTTTCTTGGGCAGCGCCGCCCAAGCGTCAGCGGCCGCGTCGCCGACGATCAGATCATCGGCGGAGACGATACCCTCATAGCGGTAATGGGTGCGGACGCGGTACCAGCCGGGGGCAGGTTCTTCCAGAATATCCACCACCATGCCGTACAGCGCCTCGTCTTCCAGCGTGCTTTCCCGGGTGGGGGCGGCCAGCAGGGCGCAGATGGGGACGTTTACAATGGCTTTCATTTATTTCTCTCCCTTCATAGCGTCGTAGATCATCCGGGACAGCTGCCCGATGAGCCGGTTTTGCTGGGGCTGACCGTCCAACGCGGGGCCGTCCCATGTAAAAATGCCAAGATAATAGGGGCGGTCGTCCGTCAGGAAAATGCCCACGTCGTGGTTCAGGTGATCCAGCCCGCCGGGCTTGTGCAGCACGGTCACGGCGTCGGGGATGTATCGCTGGAGCGCATCGGTGCTGCGGCAGCGGGAAAGAAAATCGAAGGCAACCTCCCGCAGCGGCTTATTCAGAATTTCGCCATGGTACAGCCGGGAAAATACCCGGTACAGGTCGGCGGGGGAGGTATAGTTGTTACGCCCCTCGGCGATGGCCTGAAAGTCCAGCATTTTCCGCTGGAGAGAGGTCTGGGTCAGGCCGATTGCCCGGCAATACTGATTGACGTGGTCGTAGCCCAGCAGGGAAATGACGGTGTTAGTGGCGGTGTTGTCGCTGGAAACGATCATCCAGTACAGCATTTCCCAGAGAGAAGCGCCGTCCTGCCGGTAGCCGGGTTCAAAGACCTCGGTGTCGCTGCAAAAATCCCCCGGGGCGATGGCAAGGGGCTGGTCAAGAGACAGCTTCCCGTCCATCACGTCCTGAAGAGCGCAGCACAGAATGGATACCTTGATGGTGGAGGCGGAGACCACCCGGGTGTTCTCCCGAATGGCGGCGATGGGGGTGCCGGTGGTCAAGTCCACGCAGTACAGCGCGGTTTTGGCGGGAAACGCATCCATGACGGCATTCAGCCGGGAAGCCAGATCGTTCATGGTCACGCCTCCAATGTGATGCTGCCCGCGTCCGCGTTCAGACGGCACTTGCGGCCCATGGGCAGCGCCAGGGTGGTGGCGCAGTGGCCGCAGGCCAAATCCATGACGGCGGGCTTTCCGGCGGGGACGATGAGCTGGGTGAAGATCTCGTCCAGCGTCAGGGTGCGCTCCGGCATTTCCGGCACGCAGTCCGTCCACGCACCCAGAATGATACCGGCGCAGTCCCGGAATTTCCCGGCATTGCGCAGCTGGGTGAGCATACTGTCCAGACGATAGGTCTTTTCCCCAATGTCCTCCAGAAACAGGATTTTGCCCTTGGTATCGACCTCCCAAGGCGTGCCGAGAGACGCCGCCAGCAGGGACAGATTGCCGCCGCAGAGAACGCCTTCCGCCTTACCCGGAACCAACGTGCGGATGCTCTGACCTTCCGGATTGGAAAGTGCGCCGTTCAGACCGCCGAACAGGGCCTTTTTCAGATAGTCGAGTGTGTATGTATCCGGGTTCGGCTCGGTAGATGGCATGGTGCAGTGGAAGGTGGTGAGACCGCAGACCTGATTCAGAAACAGGTGCAGGGCGGTGACGTCGGAATAGCCGCCGAACCACTTGGGGTTCTTCCGGATAGCGTCCGCGTCCAGCAGGGGAAGAATGCGGTGGCCGCCGTAGCCGCCGCGGATGCACCACACGCCGTCAATGGTTTTGTCGGCAAAGGCGCGGTTGACGTCCTCCGCCCGTTGGGCGTCCGTTGCGGCCAGATAGCCGTCCCGGTTGGCAAAATAGCAGGAGGGGTACAGCACCGGCTCCATGCCCAGCCGACGGACGAGGTCAAGAGCACCGGGCAGTTTTTCCTCCGGCACGGCGGAGGCGGGGGCGACCAGCGCCACTCTGGCGCCGGGGAAAAGGGGCTTGGGATCGATCATGGCAGGCACCTCGAAAAGAAATATGGCGCAAGCAGAACACGGGTACGTGCTCTGCTTGCAGAATGTCAAAACTGTTTGCGGTATTCTTCCAGCTCGGATTCACTTGCCAGAACAAAGTGGCCGGGGACGATCTCGCACCAGTCCGGCTGGTTCGTCTCGCTGTAGTGATGGCAGCTGGGGTCGTAGACGATGAGTTTTTTCTGCCGCTCCGCAATGGGGTCGGGCTGGGGGATGGCGGACAGCAGCGCGCGGGTGTAGGGGTGCAGGGGATGGGCGAACAGCTCCTCGCTCTCCGCCAGCTCCACGATCTTGCCCTTGTGAATGACGGCGATGCGGTCGCAGATAAAGCGAACCACCGACAGGTCGTGGGCGATGAACAGATAGGTCAGATTCCGCTCCTTCTGCAGCTTGGACAGCAGGTTCAGAACTTGCGCCCGGATGGAAACATCCAGCGCGGAGATCGGTTCGTCGGCAATGATGAAGTCCGGTTCCATGATTAGCGCCCGGGCAATGCCGATTCGCTGACGCTGGCCGCCGGAGAACTCATGGGGGAAGCGGCTGGCAAATTCCGGCAGCAGACCCACGTCAGACAGGGCGCTTGCCACCTTGGCCTGACGCTCGCTTTCGGACAGATGGTGTCCGCCAGCGTAAAGTCCTTCACTGACAATATAATCCACCTTTGCCCGTTCGTTCAGTGAGGACATGGGATCCTGAAAGATCATCTGGATACGCTGTGTGACCTCCCGGTCAAGAGCCTTGGAGATGCGCCCGTTGATCTGCTTGCCGTCAAAGAGGATTTTTCCCCCGGCAGTGGGGTGAATGCGAATGATGGCGCGGCCGATGGTGGTTTTTCCGGAGCCGGATTCACCAACCAGACCGAAGGTCTCACCCTGATAAATGTGGAAGGATACGTTATCCACCGCGGTAAAGGCGTGCCGCCGGGAGCCAAACCGGACGACAAGATCCTGAACCTCAATCAGCTTCTTTCTGTCTTCAGCCAACGCGGTTCACTCCCTTCTCCCGCAGGATGCGGACGTGCTCCGGCGGCTCCACCTTGGGAGCGCGGGGGTCCATCAGCCATGTGCGGGCATAGTGGGTAGGCGTGACCTCGAAGAAGGGAGGACGCTCTACAAAGTCGATTTTCAGTGCTTTGGGGTTCCGGGGGGCAAAGGCGTCGCCCTTGACCTCGTGGAACAGATTGGGTGGCGTACCCTGAATGGAGTACAGCGGCTCGTCCTTGGTTCCCAGCTGGGGAAGGCTGGACAGCAGCGCCCAAGTGTAGGGATGGCGGGGGTCGTAGAACACCTCGTCACAGGTGCCAAGCTCCACGATGTCGCCCGCATACATGACGGCGATGCGGTCGGCCACGTTGGCCACCACGCCAAGGTCATGGGTGATGTAGATGGTAGTGAGGTCATACTTTTTCTGCATGGCCTTGATCAGCTCCAGAATCTGCGCCTGAATGGTCACGTCCAGAGCGGTGGTCGGCTCGTCGCAGATGAGGATTTTCGGCCGGCAGGCGACGGCGATGGCGATGACTACCCGCTGGCGCATACCGCCGGAAAATTCGTGGGGATACTGCTTGTAGCGCCGCTCGGGGTCGTCAATGCCCACGTCGCTCAGCACTTCCAGCACGGCCTGGTAGGCATCCTTGCCTTTCAGACCCTGATGCAGCTCCACGGCCTCCTGAATCTGCTTGCCGATGGTTTTCAGGGGGTTCAGGGAGGTCATGGGGTCCTGAAACACCATGGCGATCTCTTTGCCCCGGATCTTCAGCCAGTCCTTGTCGGTCTGGAATTTGGTCAGATCCATGCCGTTATAGAGGATGGAACCGCCGTCGATGTAGCCGTTGGCGTCCAGAAGGCCCATGGCACATTTGACGAATACGGACTTACCGGAGCCGGATTCACCCACGATGGCAAGGCTTTCGCCCTGATATACGTCCAGCGAGATGCCCCGGATGGCGTGAAGAATCTGACCGCGGAGGGTGAATTTCACGTTCAGATCCTGAACGGAGAGAACAACTTTTTTATCTTCCATTGTGATCTCTCCTTATCTGACGTGATTCTTGGGGTCGGCGGCGTCCGCGAAGGCGTTGCCGATGATGTAGAAGGAAACGGTGATGACCACCAGCACGGCTACGGGGAAGAACAGCTGGTAGCGCAGGGACGCCATGGTCATCAGCGACCGTCCGGTCTGAATCAGATTGCCCAGAGACGGCGTGTCCACGGGAAGGCCAATGCCGATGTAGGTGACGAACACCTCATTGCCGATGGCGGAGGGAATGGCAAGCGCCATGCGCATGGTGATGACGGACACCATATAGGGCAGCAGGTTCTTGACGATGATACGCCCGGTGGAAATGCCCAGACACCGGGAGGCCAGATTGTAGTCCCGGTCGCGGATAATGATGATCTGGTTGCGGATGAACCGCGCCATGCCCAGCCAGCCCGTTAAGGACAGGGCGAAAATGATGGTGGAAACGCCGGGCTTTAAGACGTAGGAAATCAGAATCAGCAGCAGCGTCTGGGGAATGTTGTCCAGAACGTTATACAGCTCGGTAAAGAAGAAGTCCAGCTTGCGGACATAGCCCCACAGCACGCCCACGAGGATGCCCACCACAGCCTCCACAAGAGCGACAGAGAAGCCGATGAACAGGGAAGTGCGGGTGCCCGCCCAGATACGCGCCCAGAGATCCTGACCGATGGAGTTTGTTCCGAACCAGAATTCTTTGCTGGGGGGAATATTGTTCAGAGGCAGACCCCACTGGTCGTTGTGAATGAGAATGGGATCCTTCTGACCGGGGAGGTAGGGCTGGATAAAGGTGAACAGCAGCACCGCAACCATGACGAAAAGGAAAAAGACCGCGATCTTATTCTGGAAAAACGCACGGAGGGTGGATTTCCAGTAGGAATAATCGGAATAGCCGCCCCGCTCCGCGTCCTCGGCGTTGAATTCGGCAAAGGAGAAGGCCTCCTCGTCGCTCATTTTCGGCGCGACATCCTCCTGAAGCTGCTGGGAGAGCTTGTCGCCCAGCGTGTCGGTGGCCTTGTCGCGCAGGGTGTGAAATCCAAGACGTTTCATCAGCGGGAACCCTCCTTCTTGGCAAAGCTGATCCGGGGATCGACGATTCCCATGAGAATGTCGCCGAAAAGCAGACCCAGAATGGAAATTACTGCGTAAATCAGCACCAGCGCCTGTACCAAGGTATTATCCTGACGCTTGATGGCCGTGACCAGCAGGCCGCCCATGCCGGGGACGGAGTACAGGGATTCCACATAGAGTGAACCCATCAGGGTAAACAGAATGGAGTTGGGGATGTACTGTACCAGCGGCACAAAGGCATTGCGGAACACGTGCCGGAAGGAGATTTTGCCGTTTGGCACGCCCTTCGCCCGGGCCAGACGGATATAGTCCTTGTTGGACTCGTCCACCATGTACCGCCGCAGCCACATGGCATAATAGGCGATGTTGCCGATGGACAGGGAGATGACGGGCAGAATATAGCTCTTGGGGTTGGCTGCGTCGAACAGCATGGGAAGCCCCAGCACGTCCTTGCCGACATAGGTCTGGGAACCGAGGAACTGGATCAGAATGTGATACACCGCCGAGGGCATGGCCTGCACCAGCACGATGAACACCGTGCCCAGCCGGTCGCCGATCTTGAAGCGGGTACGGGTGCTTCGCGCCATGATGACACCCAGAGGAAGACCCAGCGCGAGAGCAATGCACAGGGAGATCAGTCCCAGCTCCAGAGAGATGGGGATCTTCTCGGCAATGATCTCGGTAATGGCGACGCCCTTGCGGTAGACGTTGGATTCTCCCAAGTCCCCGTGGAGCACCTGCTCGTAAAAGCGCACCAGCTGGGTGGGCAGGGGAGCGGTCACGCCAAGGGCCTGAAGCTTGACCTGAATCTGGGTGGAGCTCATTTTATCGTAATTCTCGAAATACCCTTCCACGGGCATCAGCCGCAGCAGGGCAAAGAGGATCGTGATAATGATAAACATGGTGATGAGGGAGCGCAGAACGCGCTTAGTTATATATCTGGCCATATGATGTCCTCCTGGGGTTTTTCTCCCTTCATACGATTTCCCAATAAAATGGTAAAACCATTTTATTTATCCACTGATGTGGATGGGGGCCGCCATAGGCGGCAGAAAATGTATGGGCTTTCTTTTCTGCGGCTGCGCCGCTGGCCGTTTGGAAAACGGCCTGCTAAAACGGTTTTTAACCGTTTTAACGAAACTGGCATCAGAGCCGATACCGCTGCTGCTTTCGCCGTAGCAGCACCGGTACAGGCTCCGAAAAATTGCCTGTGGAGCAATACCGTATATATGCGGCTTTGAGAGAAGCCCCCAAATGAGGGCTTCTCTCGTGATAAACTGCCAAAATGAAAACTTAAATCTTAACCGGCCTTCTTGGACTGCCACTCGGCGTAAGCGGCCTGATATTCCTCCAGACCCATGGAGGAGCTGTACAGGTGCTGATCCTTGTAGCGCTGGTTGGCCAGGCCGAAGGAGGCGTACTGTCCTTCAAAGACGTTCAGATTGCACATCTGATAGCTGCGGTTGCTGATGGAGAAGGGGACGGCAAAGGCGTGATCCAGCAGGAACGCCTCGGCCTTGGCAAAGGCGGTATACCGGGCGTCCATGTCGTCGGTGATGGCCTTGGCGGCAGCTACCAGCTCGGTGTACTCGGCATACAGAGCCTGGGTTTCGGGGTCGGTGCTCTTGAAGATGAAGCTGTAGCTGGAATCCGCGGAGAAGGGATCGGTCCAGGTCTCGGGGTCGGCGTAGTCAGCGCCCCAGTTGCACTTCATGAAGGCGTAGTTGCCGGTGCGGCGGATGGCGCCCAGGAAGCCGGTCTCAGGACCTGCCTGAATGATGATGTCCACATAGTCGGCGCCCAGAACGTTCTCAATCTGCTGCTCCACGACCTGACACTCCTGCGCCCAGTTGGCGGAGGTGGGGTTGTAGCACATGAGCATCTTGATGGGGAAGGTAGCGCCGGCGGCGGTCAGCTCCTCAATGGCGGTCGTCTTGTATTCCTCGGCAAGAGCCTCGTCGAAGTTGTCGCCATCGGTGTAGGCGGCCAGACCTTCGTAGTAGGTGTAGTCCTTGGAAGCGGAGGCAAAGGCGTTGGGGGTGATGGTGTTGTTCTTCAGGGATTCGGGGTCGATGCGGTCGCTGGTCGCCAGAGCGGGCATCCGGTTGAAGGCGTGGACGATGGACTTCCGGAAGTTCTCATTGTTCACGGCCAGCTTCCAGTTTTCGGGTTCGTACTCGGCGTCGAAGTTGGGGTCAAAGTTGAACAGATACCAGTAAGCGTAGGAGGTATTGGCACGGGAGGGGTGAATCAGATCCTTGGTGTTGGGGTCAGCCATCATGGCGGATAGCAGGTCGGAGGAAATATCCGCCTGATCGACCTCGCCGGACTGGTACATGGTGGTGGCGATGGAGGTGGCCTCTGCGTTGTAGGTCATCTGGATGGCATCCAGGAACACATTGTCCTTATCCCAGTAGGTGGGGTTCTTGGTCAGAACGCGCTGCTGCTGAGGCTCGTAGGTGGACAGGATGAACGCGCCGCAGTACAGCAGGGTGCTGTTGTCGGTGCCGAACTTGCTGCCGCACTCATCGAGGAAGGGACCGTACACGGGCATATAGGGGCCGAAGGAAACCATGGACAGGAAGTAGGGGCGGGAGGATTCCAGCGTGAACTCCAGGGTGTAGTCGTCCACAGCCTTGACGCCGATGTCGTCAATGGAAGCCTCGGGGACTTCCTCCAGGATTTCCTGCTCGCCGTCCTCGTTGGTGATGAACTTCACGGCGTTGCCATCTTTATCGGTGCCGTCGGTGGCATCGGGCAGAGCCATCTGATAGGCAGTCCAGTCATAGTAGGCATCGGCGCCCGCGATGACGCCGCTCATGGTATAGAAGGTGTCGGAGTCGTTGTTGGCATCACAGGCGTAGTGGGCGGAAGAAACCCAGTCATTGGCGGTGACGGGGGCAACAACCTTGCCGTCCTTATCGACCCAGTTCACACCCTCACGGATGTGGAAGGTCCAGACGGTAGCGTCCTCATTCTGCTCCCAGCTGGTAGCCAGAGCAGGCTCTACATTGCCGTAGGAGTCGTATTCCACCAGGCAATCCACCACGTTGGCGGCGATGTTCAGCTCGTTGGTCTGGCCGGTGATCAGATAGTTCAGCGTAGTGACTTCGGAGGCGTACAGCGTTCTGTAAACCGCGTTCTCGGTCACGGCAGCCGCAGTGGGGGTGGTGCCGGCTGCCGCTGTGCTGTCGGTGGTGCCGGATTTGCCGCCGCAGGCTGCCAGCGCGAAGACCATGGTCAGAGCCAGGGCGAAGGCGAGAAGTCGTTTCATGGTTTGCATAGTGATCATTCCTTTCTTGTTCTCTGCTTTGATAAGGGAACCTCTGATTAAATCGGCAAGAGCTGTGAGCGAGAGATTTTTCGTCCAATCGAGGTATCGAAAGCGGCGGAATACTGTATGTATTTCCCGCTTTTGATACCGAAGAGTGGGCGAAAAAGATCCGCTCACAGCCGCAGACGATTTATTCAGAGGTTCCTTAGATATTGGGGATTTGTCCCTCTTGATTTCCCATAAACCTTGCTGTATAATAGGAATTACAGAATTCCACTTGGAGGCAGCGGTTATGTTGATTTCCACAAAGGGGCGGTACGCACTGCGCGTGATGATCGACCTTGCTGAGCATCGGTCAGGGGAGTTTATTTCCCTGAAGGAGATTGCCCAGCGGCAGGAGATTTCCGAAAAATACTTAGAGAGCATTATCCGGACGCTGGTAAAGGCAAAGGTCGTGGAAAGCCTGCGGGGCAAGGGCGGCGGATACCGGCTGACGAAAAACCCAGAGAAGTACACGGTTGGCAGCATCCTGCGGCTGACGGAGGAATCCCTGGCGCCGGTGGCCTGTCTGGAGGAGACTGCTGGAACCTGTCCCCGGTCGGGGCAATGCCGCACGCTGGCGTTGTGGCAGGGGCTGGATAAGGTGATCCATGACTATCTGGAAAGCGTGACCATCGCCGATCTGATCGAGCAGTGTCCCGCGGGAGATGACTACGTAATATGAGTATGGACTGCCCGCTCCGCGCTTCGCGGGGCGGGCAGTCATCCAACAATCGATAAGCCTATATTCCCTACCAGAAAAATAGGAAAATATTTTTTCAAAACCTATTGACAAGATAGGAAAGTGGGTGTATTATCTAGCCATCGAATCTAAGCAGATAGACGAAAGGAGCGGAATGCAATGTTTGAAATCAATTCTTATGCAGCACAGTCTTGTTGTCGAATGCGTATCTCCCGGGCATATCCGTATGGCGGGGTGCATTCGTATACATTTTGTTGCACCTGAAACGTGATTTTTCCGAAGGGATATCATAACGCCATTTGCCCGGGAGCTGATTGAAGCCCCGGCATTTTTTGTGCTTGGATTCCCTGAATTTAATCAAAAAGAGAGGAATTTTCCATGAAAAACTTTATTAAGAAAATAGGAGCCGTTTTCCTGAGCCTGACCGTCGCCGCCTCCCTGCTTGCAGGCTGCGGCGCAAAGGCGGCCGAACCTGCTGACGCATCTGCCGTCAAAGGCACCTTCCGCACGCTGGAGGAGATCAAATCCAGCGGCACCATCAACATTGGCGTATTCTCCGACAAGAGCCCCTTCGGCTACGTGGACGAGAACGGCGAGTACCAGGGCTATGACGTATACTTCGCCAACCGCATCGGCGAAGATCTTGGCGTGAAGATCAACTACGTCTCCACTGAGGCCGCCAACCGCATTGAGTATTTGCAGACCGGCAAGGTGGACATCATCCTCGCCAACTTCACCGTCACCCCCGAGCGGGCGCAGGAGGTGGACTTTGCCCTTCCTTATATGAACGTGGCGCTGGGCGTTGTCTCCCCCGAGGACGCGGTGATCACGTCTCTGGACGAGATTGGCGCTGACGATCAGGTCATCGTGATCTCCGGCACCACCGCCGAGACCTATCTGGAAAAGAACAACCCCGAGATCAAGCTGCAGAAGTACGACGCTTACGCCGAAGCCAAGACCGCCTTCGAAAACGGCAACGGCGTGGCCTGGGCCAACGACAACACCGAAGTCATCGCTTTCTCCATTGAAAATCCCGGCTATGTGGTAGGCATCCCCTCTCTGGGCAGCGCGGACACCATCGCCCCCGCCGTCACCAAGGGCAACACCACCCTGCTGAACTGGCTGAACGACGAGATCAAGGCGCTGGGCAATGAGAATTTCTTCCACGCCGACTATGAGGCGACCCTGCTGGACACCTACGGCAAGGACTACGAGGACACGCTGGTGGTAGAGGGCGGCGCAGCCGCCGGTGCCGAGGTTGCGGAAACCGTAGAGCCCAAGGGCACCATCACCGTGGCCGCTTCTCCCACGCCCCACGCGGAGATCCTCGCCGAAGCCGCAAAGCTTCTTGCCAAAGAGGGCTGGACGCTGGAGGTCACCGAGTTTGAGGACTATGTGCAGCCCAATCTGGTGGTAGACAGCGGCGAGATCGACGCCAACTACTTCCAGCACACCCCCTATCTGGACGATTTCAATGAAAAGAAGGGTACCGATCTGGTGGCCGTGGCCGCCATCCACTATGAGCCTTTCGGCATCTATCCGGGTACCAAGACCGCGCTGAGCGATCTGGCAGACGGCGACGTGATCGCAGTCCCCAACGACACCACCAACGAAGCCCGCGCCCTGCTCCTGCTGCAGGACAACGGCGTTATCAAGCTGGCCGACGGCGCGGGTCTTGCCGCCACCGTCAAGGACATTGTGGAGAACCCCCACAATGTGAAGATTCAGGAGCTGGAAGCCGCACAGGTTTCCCGTGTCAAGGACGAGGTGGCCTTCGTGGTGCTGAACGGCAACTACGCCCTGCAGGCGGGCTTCTCCGTCGCCCATGACGCGGTGGCCTACGAAACCAGCGCTTCCGCCGCCGCCAAGACTTACGCAAACGTTCTGGTGGTGAAGGCGGGCAACGAGAATAACGAGGGCATTCAGGCGCTGGTCAAGGTTCTCAAGTCCGACGAGATCAAGCAGTTTATCAACGGCACCTACGACGGTGCGGTGATTCCTTTCGAGGACTGACAAATAAGCGGGCAGCCGCGAAATGCGGCTGCCCTACTCTGCTATCTAGAACAGGGAGCTGAAGAACATGACACAAACCTACTTGGAAGTCCATAACCTGTGTAAAACCTTCACGGCGAAAAACGGCAGCGTGGAGGCTTTGAAGGGTGTGTCCCTCTCCATCGGCAAGGGGGAAATTTTCGGCGTGATCGGCCTGTCCGGCGCGGGCAAGAGTACGCTGGTGCGATGTATGAATCTGCTGGAACGCCCCGACAGCGGGGACGTTCTGCTGAACGGAGAAAGTCTGCTGAAGCTGAGCAAAGAGCAGCTTCGCCTGCGCCGGCAGAAGATCGGCATGATCTTCCAGCATTTTAATCTGCTGGAGCAGCAGACGGTGCTGGAAAACGTCTGCTTCCCGCTGGAAATCCGGGGCATTCCCAGAAAAGAGCGGCGGGAAAAGGCGCTGGAGCTGCTGGAAAAGGTGGGGCTGGCGGACAAGGCGAACGCCTATCCCGCTCAGCTTTCCGGCGGGCAGAAGCAGCGGGTGGCCATTGCCCGGGTGCTTGCCAACGAGCCGGAGGTCATATTATGTGACGAGGCCACCAGCGCCCTTGACCCGGAGACTACCCAGACCATTCTGAAGCTGCTGAAAAGCATCCGGGATACCCTTGGCATCACCATCGTGGTCATCACCCACGAGATGCGGGTGATCCAGCAGGTGTGCACCCGGGTGGCGGTGCTGGACGGCGGACTGGTGCAGGAGGAAGGCAGCGTTGCCGACATCTTTGCCCATCCCGCGTCCCGGGCGGCCAAGCGGCTGCTGCTGATCGAAGACGAGGAGGAAGAAAGCTATGCTGGATAAAGCGATGATTGAAATGATGGCGCAGGGCATCTGGGATACCTGCTACATGACCCTTGTCTCCACCTTTTTCGGCTATGTGATCGGTCTGCCGCTGGGCATTGCCCTGACGCTGACGGACGAAAACGGCATTACCCCCAATCGGGCGGTATACCGGATTCTGGATATCATCATCAATGTCACCCGGAGCGTTCCCTTCCTGATCCTTCTGATCGCGGTCATGCCCCTGACCAAGCTGCTTGTGGGCAAGAGCTATGGCTCTACCGCCACCATCGTTCCTCTGACGCTGGCCGCGGCGCCTCTGGTTGGCAGAATGGTGGAATCTTCCTTGAAGGAAGTTCCCGCCGGGGTCATTGAAGCGGCGCTGAGCATGGGCGCGAAAACCGGCACCATTGTCCGGAAGGTGCTCATCGGCGAAGCCAGAACCTCCCTGCTGGTGGGCGGCACCATCGTTCTCGGCACGGTGCTGGGCTACTCCGCCATGGCGGGCGTCATCGGCGGCGGCGGACTGGGCGATATCCCCATCCGCTACGGCTACTACCGCTACGACACCGGGGTCATGCTGGTAACGCTGGTGTTCATCGTCGCCATCGTACAGCTGCTGCAGGGCATGGGCAATCTGGCGGCGCGGAAGATCGATCACAGAAAGTAACAGGAAAGAAGTTCCGTATCAGGCGGAAACCGGAGGGTGCTTATGGATTTTGAGGTCATGAAAGCCTATCTGCCAAGGTTCTGGGACGCGCTGCTGCTGACGCTTCGCATCGGCTGGCAGGGCGTGGCGCTGGCACTGGCGCTGGGCGTTGCCTGCGCGGTGGCGGTACATTGGAAAATTCCCGTGCTGCGGCAGATTGTCGGCGGATACATTGAACTGTTCCGCAACACGCCTTTGCTGGTGCAGCTGTTTTTCCTGTACTTTGCGCTGCCGAAAATCGGCGTCCGCATTTCGGCGGAGACCTGCGGCAAGCTGGGACTGGGACTGCTGGGCGGCGCGTATATGGCAGAAACCTTCCGCAGCGGGCTGGAAAACATTCCCATTATCCAGACGGAAAGCGCCCAGAGCTTAGGTCTGCGCCCGGCGCAGGTGTTCGGCTACATCATTCTCCCGCAGGCGGTGACATCCAGCGTCCCCGGATTGCTGGCGAATCTGATTTTCCTGCTCAAGGAGACCAGCGTGTTTTCAACCATCAGCCTGATGGATCTGATGTTCACCGCGAAAGATTTGATCGGCATGTACGCCAAAACCATCGAATGCCTGACCCTGCTCGTGATCTTCTACCTCATCATGCTTCTTCCCGTGTCCATTCTGGGGAGCTGGCTGGAAAGGAGGCTGCGCTATGCAGAGTTTGGGAATTGACGTTCTGTTCAAAGGCACGAATTTCCTGCGGCTGCTGGGCGGATTGTGGGTAGCGCTGCGTATCAGCCTGATCTCCGTTGCCATCAGCATCGTGCTGGGCATCGCAATGGGAATGCTCATGACCTCCAAAAGCCGGGTTCTGAAAGCCATTTTCCGGGTTTATCTGGAAATTGTCCGGATTATGCCCCAGATGGTGCTGCTGTTTGTGGTGTATTTCGGCACGACCCGGGTCTTCGGCTGGAATCTGGAAGCGGAAGCGGCGGCCATCATCGTGTTCAGCTTCTGGGGTACGGCGGAAATGGGCGATCTGGTGCGGGGCGCGCTGCAAAGCATTCCCATCATCCAGTGGGAAAGCGCTCAGGCGCTGGGCATGAAGCCCATTCAGGTGTACACGCTGGTGATTCTGCCCCAGACCGTCCGGCGGCTGATCCCGCTGTCCATCAACCTCATCACCCGGATGGTGAAAACCACCAGCCTTGTAATGATGATCGGCATTGTAGAGGTTTTGAAGGTTGCCCAGCAGATCATCGAGGCCAACCGGCGCACCTCCCCCAACGCCGCCTTCGGGGTATTCGCGGTGGTATTCTTGCTGTATTTCCTGATTTGCTGGCCCATCAGCCGTCTGGCGGGGTACTTGGAGAAAAGGTGGTCATAACTGTGGAAAATGTGCTGTTAAGCGTGCGGCATCTGAAGAAAGCCTTCGGGGACCACGTGATTTTTGAAGATTTTGATCTGGACGTCCGCAAGGGCGAGGTGGTCGTGGTCATCGGCCCCTCCGGCTGTGGAAAAAGCACCCTGCTTCGCTGCCTGAACGGTCTGGAGCCGATTCAGGGCGGCGAAATCCTGCTGGACGGGGAGCCGGTTCTCCGGGAAAGCAAATCCATCACCCGGATGCGGCAGAAGATCGGCATGGTCTTCCAGAGCTATGAGCTGTTCCCCCACAAGACCATTCTGGAAAACATCCTGCTCGCGCCCATGAAGGTGCAGAAGCGCCCCCGCAGCGATGTGGAAAAAGAAGCGCTGGAGCTGCTGGAACGGGTGGGGCTTGCCGACCGGAAGAACGACTATCCCCGGCAGCTGTCCGGCGGACAGAAGCAGCGGGTGGCCATCGTCCGGGCGCTGTGTATGCACCCGGAAATTCTGCTGCTGGACGAGATCACCGCTGCTCTTGACCCGGAAATGGTGCGGGAAGTGCTGGATGTGGTTCTGTCTCTGGCAAAGGCGGGCAGCACCATGGTCATTGTCACCCATGAGATGAACTTCGCCCGCGCCATTGCCGACCGTATCCTGTTCATCGAAAACGGCACGGTGGTGGAGCAGTCCGACGACCCGAAGGCCTTCTTTGCAAGCCCTGCTACCGACCGGGCAAAGGCATTCCTCAAATCTTTCGACTACGAATAACGGAGAATCAGGATGTTGAATCCATTTTCCAGAACCGAGCTGCTGCTGGGCAGGGACGCCTTGGAACGCCTTGCCGCGTCCCGGGTGGCGGATATTTACAAGACCCGGGTTGATCCTCCGGCGCGGGTCATGCGCCGGGAGCTGAAAAAGCGGGCATCCGGAAATTGAAGGTCGTTTATTCCGAGGAGCAGCCCCTGCGCCCCATTGAAGACATGGCCATCAGCTGTCGGGCGCACTGTATCTGTCCTCCCGGCACCAAGCGCCACTGCACCGACCGCCGTGACATTCCCGGCAGCACAGCCTTTGTCCCCTCCGTAGCCGGCCTGATTCTGGCCGGCGAGGTGGTGAAGGATTTGGCAAAGGGTAGCGTGCGCAGTAGTTAATGAAAAAATGATTTCTTGCGTTTTGCTATGTTCTGTACTATGATAATCGTAGTTTTTAATCGTCATCCTTTTGGAGAGGAGAGATAGTGGTGTCAACAGGAGCAAAGCATTATGTAAGTGATATTGAACCGCTCATGCAGGAATGGGATTTTGAGAAAAACGATATACTTCCGCAGGAAGTAACCTGCGGCTCAAATAAACGTGTTTGGTGGAAATGTCAAAACGGTCACAGTTACCAGCAGATAGTCCACAAGAAAGTATCGCGTAATGCAGGATGCCCTGTTTGCTCTGGCCATCTTACGGTTCCGGGGATTAACGACTTGGCGACGGTCTATCCAGAAATTGCCAAAGAATGGCACCCAACAAAAAACGGCACTTTGCGTCCCTGCGATGTCTCAAAGAAAAACGGCAAAAAAGTCTGGTGGCTATGCCAATATGGACATGAATGGCAAGCAACGCCTCATGACCGGGCAACGAGCAAAACAGGGTGCCCTATCTGTAATCGGCGCAGACAGACATCTTTTCCTGAGCAGGCTGTTTATTTTTATATCAAGAAACTATATCCCGATACTGTAAACCGGTTTCGGGATATTTTTGACAATGGAATGGAACTGGATATATATGTTCCGTCCATCCGGTTTGCGGTTGAGTTCGACGGTGCTACATGGCACAATACAGAGGAAGCACACAGCAAGGAAAAAGTCAAATATGATATCTGCCGAAAAAATAAGATTACACTCATTCGGGTCAAAGAACATACCGGCCATGAGTGGAAGGACGTTGCAGATTGTACATATAAGATTCAGAAGAGAAAGAACAGTAAAGAATTACAGTCAATCATTCAGGCAATTTTGGATTCAATAGATCGGCGTTCAAATATGTGGACTCGTAAAAATCCAAACCAAATACACAGTTCGGTTACTGTTGATTTGAACCGGGATGCTAATGAAATACGGGAATATTTAACACCCATTCCAAACTCTTTGGCTCAACAAAGGCCGGATCTTTGCCTGGAATGGAACACTGAAAAGAATGGAAATCTAAAGCCGGAGATGTTCGGTATCAATTCCAATGACAGAGTTTGGTGGAGATGCTCAGAATGCGGACATGAATGGCAGACCGCTATAATACATCGTGCAGGCAAAAGGAATAGCGGGTGCCCCGAATGCGCAAAGCAAAAAAAGGGAGAAACCTTTACAAAACGTAGAGTTGCCGAACGTGGTTCCTTGCTGGAAAAGAATCCAGCGTTGGCGGCGGAGTGGCATCCGACCAAAAACGGAAGCTTGACACCAGCCGACATCACAGAGAAGCGATTTGCTAATGTCTGGTGGGAATGCCCGAAGTGCGGGTATGAATGGGAAGCGTCCCCCAATAACCGGAGCAAAGGGAGTGGTTGTCCCTGCTGTAGTGGACGCGTTCCCCAAATAGGGAAAAATGATTTAAAGACACTTTATCCTGAAATTGCGAAAGAGTGGGATTACGAGAAAAATGGCGAGCTGCGACCGGAGCAGTTTCTTCCGAAAAGTGGGAGAAAAGTGTGGTGGCGTTGCAGCATATGTGGATATAAGTGGGAAACGGTAATTAGAAATCGGACAAATGGCCACGGCTGTCCCCAATATCGTGTACATCCCATGCTTGACCAGTGTAGCATTGATGAAATTTAGCGTGGCCATGCTTCCCGGGTGGGAGAGGACAAACTGAAAGCCTGATATCACCTGCGTAGTCCGCACGTTAGGGAGTTGACTGTCCTCATCTGCGCCAGACAAATGCTTTTCAGCTCCCGCGCGGCTGCTGCGGCGGGGTGCTGGGTGGATTCCACCATGCAGACCTTCCGCAGCGGGATTTTCTCCGTCAGGTCGATGCGGTATATGGAATGTCCCCAGTCCTCCTCCGACGGGAAGGACGCCGGAACAAAGCCGATCCCCAGATTTGCTTTCACCATGGGGAGAATCTGATCCGCCGTGGCCGCTTCGATGTCCGGCTCAAAGGGGACGTGATTCTCCGCGAAAAACTGCCGGTAGAGCCGGTAGGCGCTGCCATCCGCCCCCAAAGAGATCATGGGATACTCCGCCAGCGCTTCCAGCGTGACCGGGGAACCCGTCAGGCTGCGGTAAGCGCTGCCGCATACGGCGATTTCCTGCACATCCGCCAGGGGGGTGCTTCGCAGCTTGTCCGTCATGTCGATGGGCGATGTGACGAAGGCCAGGTCCGCAAGGCCGTTTTTCAGCTCGTCAATGGCGGCCGGAGTGGAGCCGTTGAACAGTTTGATGTGAACGCCGGGGTAGCGCCCCCGGAACCGGGACAGCACCGGAAGCAGGAAGACGTGCAGCGCGATCTCCGTCGCCGCAATCCGCAGAATGCCGCCGTCCAGCCCGCCGCCCCGGAGCAGCGCTTCCTCCCCCGCCTGAAGCTGCTCAAAGGCCGCGCTGACGTGGCGGTACAGGGTTTCTCCTTCGGCGGTCAGCTCCACATGGCGGTTGTTCCGAAGAAACAATGTGCAGCCCAGCTCCCGCTCCAGATTTTTGATGATCCGGGTGATGTTGGGCTGGCTGTTTCCCAGCGCGTTCGCTGCCTGCGTAAAGCTTCGGGTTTTGGCGGTATAGTAAAAAACGCGATAGGCTTCGTAGCTGATATTCATAGATTTCTCCATATCAATTTGATATTACGCCATAAGAAATATATATTTTACATATCGTTCCATTTGGATTATAATGTGCCTTCGGTTAGATGTCAATCAGAAATTGGAGGTTTATCGTGGAATTGCGGATGATGCTGAGCATGTGTACCGCTCATGGCAATGCCGTCTGATTCCACGGGAAGGAAGGTCATCATGAATAAGGATCTAACGGTTGGGAATCCGTCAACGGTTCTCTGGAAATTCTGCCTGCCCCTGTTCGGCAGCATTGTGTTCCAGCAGCTTTACAACATCGCCGACAGCTGGGTCGCGGGGAAATTTATCGGCCAGAACGCCCTCGCCGCCGTGGGCAACAGCTATGAGATCACCCTGATCTTCATTGCCTTCGCCTTCGGCTGCAACATCGGGTGCTCCGTGCTGGTGTCCCAGCTTTTCGGTGCGAGGGAATACGGCGACGTAAAGACCGCCGTATCCACCGCCGCGCTGTCCAGCAGTCTGGTGTGCCTGCTGCTGATGCTGGTGGGCATCCTCGGCTGCGACGGTCTGCTGACGCTGATTAACACCCCCGAGGAGGTGTTTGCCGACTCGGCGCTGTATCTGGATATCTACGTCTGGGGTCTGCCCTTTGTATTCTTCTATAACATTGCCACGGGCGTTTTCTCCGCCCTTGGCGACAGCAAGACGCCCTTTATCTTTCTGGCGGCGTCTTCCTTGAGCAACATTGCCGTGGATATTCTGTTCGTTACGGCCTTCAAGATGGGCGTGGCGGGCGTGGCGTGGGCAACGTTCCTGTGTCAGGGTATCAGCTGCGTGCTGGCGGTGGCCGTGGTCATTCGCCGCTTGAAGCAGCTTCCCAGCCAGGGGAAGCCTGTGCTGTTTTCCGGCGATCTGCTGGGACGGTTCGTGGTCATCGCCATCCCCAGCGTTTTGCAGCAGAGCTTCATCTCCGTGGGCAATATCCTGATTCAGAGCGTCATCAACCGCTTCGGCACGGACATTATGGCGGGCTATTCCGCTTCGGTGAAGCTGAACAATCTGGTCATCACTTCGTTTACCACCATCGGTAACGGCATTTCCAATTATGCTGCCCAGAATCTGGGTGCGGGCAAGCTGACACGAATTCAGGAAGGCTTCCGGGCGGCGCTGAAAATGGTGTGGCTGATCTGCCTGCCGCTGGTGGCGCTGTACTGCACCTGCGGCCGGGCGCTGATGAACTTCTTTATGGAAGACGCCACGGAGGCCGCGCTGGGCAGCGGAATGCGGTTTTTGTGGATTTTGTCCCCCTTCTACTTTGTGGTCTCCGCCAAGCTGGTGGCGGACGGTATCCTTCGTGGCACGGGGAAAATGCGGCAGTTCATGACTGCGACCTTTACCGACCTGATCGTGCGGGTGGTGCTGGCCTTCGTCCTGTCGGGGACGGCGCTGGCCTCCACAGGCATCTGGTGCGCATGGCCCATCGGCTGGACGGTGGCGACGGTCATTTCCATTCTGTTCTACAGGAAAGGCGAGTGGAATACCGTGCCGGAGGAGGTCCGCGAGGCGCTGGCAGCGGAGAGTGCTTCCGTGTAACGGCAATATCCGAAAAGAATTTGCAAGGTATTTGACAATTCGTTCCCGATGGGGTACAATGTTTTCACGACCGGGTCGGACAGCCGCGGACGCATGCCGAAAGGCAGCGGATGAGGAAAGTCCGGGCTCCACAGGGCAAGGATAACGGGTAACGCCCGCCGAGAGTGATCTCAGGACAAGTGCAACAGAGAGATACCGCGTTCCGCGTCCTCAGGGTGCAGAACGTAAGGGTGAAAAGGTGGGGTAAGAGCCCACCCGGCCTGTGGAAACACAGGTTTTACGATGTAAACTCTATCCGGAGCAACGCCGTGGAGGAACACATGGTCTGCCCGACCGTTCCGAGGAGGCGGCTTGATCCCGGGAGCAACCCCGGGACTAGATAGATGGCTGTCAAGACAGAACCCGGCTTATAGACCCGCGTCGCCAAAACCGGCCCAGCTGCTAAGCAACTGGGCCGGAAACTTATTTCCCCGCATTTCTTGCGCCAACATGCGGGTACAGCCCCTTGGCTCTCCCTCTGGGAGAGCTGGCACCGAAGGCGACTGAGAGGGCGTTGCACC
>ERZ780226.499-NODE-499-length-35651-cov-4.594926_pt1 | contig 35651 bp, 28 predicted proteins | sample MGYA00511165_ERZ780226 | MGnify/ENA primary metagenome ERZ780226 (study PRJEB29588, sample SAMEA2152373) | human gut metagenome | biome: human gut; feature: human-associated habitat; material: faeces | place: Denmark | collected 2008/2010 ...
GAAGCCGCCTTCCGCAATGCCGTCCTCTACACTTACAACAAGGCGCTTGCCCGATGAATTTTCTTTCATAAATTCAATGTCAATCGGCTTAATACATCGAACGTCCGCAACGGCCGCCGACACCCCGCTGTTATTCAAAATTTCGGCCGCCTCAAGCGCATCATAGACCGTTATTCCGACCGCCGCAATAAACACGTCCGTTCCGTCACACAAAAGCCGCGACTTATATGGACAAAGCGACTCAACCGGAACATCCCGGACCTCACCTCTTGGATACCGAAGAGCAACAGGCGTATTCATCCCGTTCACCGCGAATTCAAGCATCTCAGTAAAATCCAGCCTGTTTGACGGCGAAAAAACTGTCATATCCGGTGCCTGAGTCATATATGCTATGTCATAGACGCCCTGGTGAGTCTCACCGTCGCTCCCCACCGGCCCACAGCGGTCGATTCCGAAAACAACGTGAAGTTTCATAAGCGAAACATCGTGAATAATCTGGTCATACGCCCTTTGTAAGAATGTCGAATATATCGCTGCAACAGGAGTAATCCCCGATTTCGCAAGCCCCGCCGAGAACGTCACCGCGTGCTGTTCGGCGATTGCCACATCAAAAAACCTATCGGGAAAAAGCTCAGCAAATCCACTAAGCCCCGTTCCGAGCGGCATTGCCGCCGTCACAGCGGCAAGCTTGGGATTTTTCTTTGCCAAACCGCACATTGTCTCTCCGAAACAGTCAGACCATGTTTCCGCAGACGGCATCTTACACCGCCCGGTAATCTCATCAAAGCTTTGTACGCCGTGAAAGGAATCGGGCCTCTTTTCAGCGGGGGAATAGCCCTTACCCTTCTTTGTCTTTACGTGAATCAGCACAGGCTCCTTCATTCTTTTTGCCTGATCCATTACCGCGGTCAACTCTTTTATATTATGTCCGTCTACCGGGCCGAGGTATCTGAATCCGAAATTCTCGAATATAGTAGACGGAATAACCATTTTTCTTATCCTTGTTTTTGATTCGCCGATAAACTTTTTTATCGGCTTTCCTATAACCGGAACCTTATCAAGAGCCGACTTTACATCCCTCTTGATTTCGAAATACCTCGCTGTGCTTCTCATTTTTTTCAGGCGTTTAGCAATCGCACCGACATTCTCGGATATTGACATTCCGTTATCGTTTAAAATCACGATTATAGGAAGCTTTGTGCTTCCCGCATGGTTAAATGCCTCAAATGCCATTCCTCCCGTCATCGCGCCATCGCCTATAACCGCCACCGCACGCTCGTGCGTTCCGTTTATTCTTGCGGCGGCGGCAATCCCGGTAACAGCCGAAACAGATGTTGAGCTATGCCCCGAATTGAATGCGTCGGAATCGCTCTCCGAAATCTTCGGAAACCCCGAAAGTCCGCCGAACTTCCTGAGCGTGTCGAACCTGTCGGCACGCCCGGTCAGAATCTTATGAACATATGACTGATGCCCCACATCCCACACTATTCTGTCAACATACGGGTCGAATTCCAAAAACATTGCTATAGTCAACTCAACCACGCCGAGGTTTGCCGCCAGGTGTCCGCCAACTTTGGATATGTGTTTTATCAAAAACTCTCTTATTTCCTCCGCAAGGCAGTTAAGCTCATCGATATTCAGATTTTTCAAGTCATTCGGCTCTTTTATCTTTTCAAGCATTTTAATTTTGTCCTTATCCTTTTGTTTTACCTTTCCCGGCGCGCTCTCACGTCATCCTCAAACAGAGTTTTTTCCTTCTCTGCGTCCTCTGCATCGGGTATCACATCAAGCATATACTTTTTCATTTTGGGATATACGTTAAAGTTTACCATAAACGCTGTAAAGCTCTGCGTCAGAACTATCTCAAGCAAGCCGAGAACAATCAGCGAAATCAGGAAATACTGTCCGAGGTATAATACCGCTATAATCGGAAGTCCTATATGAACAAAAATCACAAGGAATAGTATCAGCAGGTTCGACGGAAGCTTTCCGACCGCAAACAGCAAGGCGTTTCTGTAAATATCCTTAAGCTTTAGCTTAAACATTATCATCATCGGGTATATGTACATATTCATCATAGCAAAGATAACGATAATCATATACATAACATATTTAAGATAGCCTATCGCACCGCCCGCCTGAGAATAGAACATCAAGCCCACATAACAGATTACAAGCATAACCAGATTTATCAGATAAACCGCTGTAGCCTGTTTAAAGTTTGACTTAAACGTGTCTTTAAAGTCGCTCCATATCCATGCGTGTTCCTCTCTTGCAAAGTTACGCATAATATATGTTATTCCCGCCGTTGCCGGTCCCATACCGAAAATAGTTACGAACAGGTTTGTGCAGAAGAACGAAACAATAAATGTCGCATACACACTGTCCTCAACCGAAACATTCTCGCCGAAAAGCCCGGTGCTTGCTATAAACAGCATAGCGAATACCACCAAAAAGGTCGGTATCATCACAAGACAATACATCAGATTCACCTTTATAAATCTTGTAAACTTCCTGAAGAAAAGCTCAAAAAATCTGAAAAAACTTCTCTTCTGCGGCGCATCGGGGTCAACCCCGGGGCCTGCCTTCTCAAATCTGTTTGAAAAAAATCCCATTTTTATTCTCCTATCCGAATTCTCAAAATTATAAAATTACAGATACACTCTCACTCTATTGTTACATAATTTTTGATTTTCTCGAACCTCTTATCGCCTATTCCCTTAACCTTTTTAAGCTGTTCGATTGAGGTGAACCCTCCAAGCTGCTCACGAAGCTCGATTATTCTTTCGGCATACTTTTCGCCGATTCCGCTAATCAGCATAAGTTCTTTCTTGTCGGCGGTATTTATGTTTATCTTATGGCCAAGCGCCGCAAGCTCCGCATTTTCGTCATTCTCCGCCTTCTTACCGCCTTGTGGCTCCACCGCCGTACCGTCCGCATCCGAACCGGCATTATTATTTTCACCAGAATCAATCTCAGTATCCCCGCCTTGTTCGGATTCGGCTGCTGAAGCATCGGCGGATTTATCATTTCCGGAAGAATCATTATTTCCTGAATTTTCGATGTTTGCAGCCGCCACGGCCGGTGCCTTGACTATTTCGCCGACTCCGTCAGCTCTTCTCACCATATTAAAGCCGATTATGTACCCACATACAATTATGATAAGACATGGGAAAATCAGCAGCTTTTTATTCTTACTCATTATTTATTATATCTCGAGCGAAGTTCGGCAAACACGTCATCCCATGTCAGGCCTTCTTCAACGAGCACAACCGCCAAATGATAAAGAAGATCCGCGGTCTCATACTGAACCTCTGACTTAACATAGTTCTTTGAAGCGATAATAACCTCGGCTGATTCCTCACCAATCTTTTTAAGCATTTTATCAATGCCCTTTTCAAAGAGATAATTCGTGTATGAACCCTCTTTCGGGTGTTTAACTCTGTCAACTATTATGTTATATACATCATATAAAATCTTAGGGTTCGTATCAATCCCTGTCGGAATCTCAACAAGCTTTCCGTCAACAACCTTGCGATAGAAGCAGGATATGTTTCCGGTGTGACACGCCGCTCCGATTTGTTCTATTTTAAGAACGATAGCGTCTTGGTCACAGTCAACAAGCATCTCCTTAACCAACTGAAGATGTCCGGAATGTGAGCCTTTCTCCCACAGCTCCTGACGGCTTCTGCTGAAATATGTCGCGTGTCCTGTCTCAAGTGTTAGTTTAATGCTCTCTTCATTCATATAAGCAAGCATCAGAATCTCGCCGCTTACCGCGTCTTGTGCAACCGCCGGTATGAGTCCTCTGTCATCAAATTTAAGGTCTTTTATAAAATCTGTATTTGCCATTTTTCTGTTTTCCTTTCGTATAAATATTTTATCTTGCCGCCGCAACCGCGTCCGCAAGGTCTATTCTGTCTGTATAAAGCGCCTTTCCGATAATCGCGCCCTCGACGCCTGTCTCTTTAAGAGCCTTGACATCATCAACCGAAGAAACTCCGCCCGACGCTATTATGTTAACGGGAACAGCCTTAACCATCTCGGCCATTGCCGCGATATTCGGCCCTTTTAACATTCCGTCGGTCGCTATGTCGGTATAGATTATATACTTGACACCGATTTCCGCCATCCGTTTCGCCAAATCAACCGCCGAGGTCTCACTGACCTCCTCCCAGCCGCAGACAGCCGCCATTCCGTCCTTTGCATCGATTCCGACAGCAATCCTTTCGCCGTACCTTGCCACGGCTTCCTTAACGAATTCCGGGTCTTTTAACGCCGAGGTGCCTATTATAACACGCCGGACTCCGCTGCTCAGATACTTTTCCACGACCTCCATCGATCGAATTCCTCCGCCCACTTCAATCGGAACATCAACCGCCGCTGCAATCTTCTTTATCAGATCAAGATTCGGCGTGCCGCCGTTCTTAGCGCCGTCTAAATCCACTATATGGATAAACTCACCGCCGAGTCTCTGCCATCTTGACGCAACCTCACACGGGTTATCGGCGAACTTCGTCTTTTGCGAATAATCGCCCTGCACCAGTCTGACGCACGCCCCGTCTATAATATCAATCGCAGGATAAATCGTCATATGTCTCAGTCCTCCTTTAATTCTCTCTTTACATCATCCACAAGCGAAAGAATCCTCTCGCGGTGAATTTTAAGACTGACCCTGTTTACGATAAGCCTTGCCGATAACTCACAAACGTCCTCAAGAACTTCAAGGCCGTTCTCTTTAAGCGTCTTTCCGCTCTCAACAATATCCACAATAACTTCAGATAACCCAACCAGCGGTCCAAGCTCAACCGAACCGTTGAGCTTGATAATATCGACTGTCTGACCCTTGACGCGGTGGAAGTAGTCACGTGCAATATGCGGATACTTGCTCGCAACTCTCATTATGTTTCTTCCATCAAGCCGTCCGCGCATTGAAGCGGGGCCGGCAACCGCCATTCTGCATCTTCCGAAGCCTAAATCCAAAAGCTCGTACACATCCTTGCCGCTCTCCAAAAGCGTGTCTTTTCCCACAACTCCTATATCCGCCGCCCCATACTCGACATAGACCGGTACGTCGGACGCCTTGACAAGAATAAACTTAAACTTATTTTTCTCATCGGTAAAAATCAGCTTTCGCGTCTTTGACTTCATCTCTGAAACGTCAAAGCCAAGTTGCTCAAATATCTCAATAGAAAGCTCTGCCAGCCTGCCCTTTGCGAGAGCAACGGTTATGTATTGAGACGCTGTATCACCCTGAGTGCAAACTCGGTCTGACAGAACAGTCATAACCCTTTCGATGCCCATTGCCACGCCGGTGGCGGGAAGCTCACGCCCGAACTTCGCCGTCAGATTGTCATATCGACCTCCCGAACAGATGGGAAAGGCAACACCCTTAGCAAAGCCTTTTATAATTATTCCTGTGTAATAGTCGAGATTCGGAACCATTCCCAAATCTATGGCAATATATTTTTCAAGACCCTTGTCCTTTAAAATCTCATAGACCTGCATCAGATTTTCAAGAGCCGCACGGGACTTATTACTCAAAATATCGTTTTTCAGTTCCTTCTCTACTATATCAATATCGCCGAAAAGCTTCGGCATTTCACAGAAAGCAGCCTTTAGACTTTCTGATATATTCAGCCGTTCAAGTATAGCGTTTATAGCAACAAAATCCTTGTCATTTATCTTTGCTCTAAGCGTGTCGCTCTGCTCTGTATCAAGCCCGGCGAGTTCACTAAGCCCCTTGAAATAATCAACCTGACCCATATCAATCTGAAAATCGGTTATGCCGAACTTCAAAAGCGCCTCAATCGAAATTTCGATAACCTCCGCATCTGCGGCGGCACTTCCGTCACCCATAAGCTCTATCCCCACCTGTGAAAATTCACGCTGTCTTGCATTACTGAAGGCCTCATCGTTCCTGAAGGCGCTTCCCGAATAAGCAATCCGATAAGGAAGCTCACCGAGCGGCTTTGTCGCCGCAATTCTCGCAACCGAGGTTGTGAGGTCGGGTCGAAGCGCAAGCATCCGCCCGTTATTATCAAAGAATTTAAACATATTCTCTGCCTTGGTGACCGCCGCATCATAAACGTCATAATATTCAAAGGTAGGCGGCTGAACCATATGATAGCCGTGATGGGCAAAAACCTCCTTCGCCGCTGTCTCAATTTTGAACTTCGCTTCACACTCGTCCACAAGCATATCGGTAAGTCCCTCAGGCGTGTGTGTATTTCTGCTCTCTGTCACGTTATCACTCTCCTGTTTTTTGCATTTTAAAAATGATTATTATTAAACTATTATATTATACCACTTTAGATTAATGCCGTCAATTACTAAAATGCTCAATTTCACAACTTTTTGTACGGATAGCGCCAAAGATATGCCGGAGAAAATTCGCATATCTTGTTGTCACAGTGCCGACACGTTTTCCTATAAAATTCAAAAAATATATTTTTGTGAAATCTCGCCTCCTCATCACTCAGACAGCACATCATATAAGGACATTCGTCACAGCAGCATTCTATTATGTTTCCCCAAACATCATAATGCATACCGTTTCCCTGACAGCTTCTTCCCTCGTTCCCCGGCGTCAGCCGAACCCCCGAATCGATAATCAGTTTATGTCCCGATATTCTCTGAACTATGCTATAAAATTTCATTTTAACCCATACCCACATTCTCTCTTTAAAATCTTCACTCATAATATTACCTCCTATTTATCTTTAAATTATATAACGTAATAGTCTATATGTCAATATATCTTTTGTAATAATATATTATGTATGCATTAGATTAAAGGAGATGTTGCAATTTTGTTAAAATTAAACGCAATAGACTTGCTCGAAAAAAAGGGTAAAACCAAATACTGGTTATATAAACAAATGGGAATGAGTTATCAAAACTTCACACGTATGATAAACAATGAAACAAAATCTGTCAGATACGAAAATTTAGAAGCTATGTGCTATATTTTAGAATGTAAAATTGACGAACTTCTCGTTTTTGAAGATGAGAATTAATTCGATATTTTTTGGGGAAGAGGAGATACCGCAAAGCAAACGATGGCTTTTATCTATGATAAAAGCCGAGTAAGCGAAGCGAACATCGACAAGGTGAAGGACGATTAATTCAATATTATTTTTACCGTTTTATTCAGCTTCGCTTATCTGATATAAATTTTACTGCCGAATATCCCAAAACTCCGCATACCGTGCCTATAATCATTCCGCACAGGACATCGGTGAGATAATGCACATACAAATACAACCTTGAAAAAGCAAGCACCAGAGCAAGAACAAGCATCACCGTTCCAACTCTCTTATGCCTGCCGAGCAGGACGGCAACCGTTGCCGCAAACGCCGCGGAGGTATGCCCCGACGGGAATGAATAATCCATCGGCTTCGTTATAATAAGCGTAACCGCCGTGTTAATATCAAACGGCCGTATCCGTGCCACAAGCGGCTTAATAACCATATTACATATCAAAAGTGAAAACAACAGTGACACAAGCACGGAAACGCCGGCCTTCCGATAACGGTTAAAAAAGAGCATGACTATTCCTATCACTATCCACACAATCCCCGCCGAGCCAAGACTTGTAACAGCCGGCATAATCTTGTCAAGAAACGGATTTCGTATATTTTCAGCTATAAAATCCAGTATTTTTAAATCAAACTCGGTTATTGTTCCTATCACAATATCACCCCAAAATTAAAGCTGCGGCAAGCCTGTCCGCACTTACCGCAGCAGATTTTTCAGAAAATGTTACAGAACGTTTGCCCTGAGTTCCTCTGCCGACATCGGCGAAAGATAAGCGGGGGCAACGTCAAACACTGTCTTGCAGCCGCTTACGCCCTCTTTATTCATTCTGTAAGCCGCACGGGCATATGCAACAAGAACCGATGAAGTAAACTCGGGATTGGAATCCAGTTTTAAGCTATACTCGATAATATGCGTCTTTTCATTGTTCAATCCGGTGTTACCGCAGCGAATAACAAATCCGCCATGCGGAATTCCGCTGTGGTCACGCTCCATCTCCTCCGCCGAGATAAAGTGAACTGTTGTATCATAATCCGCAAAGTAATTCGGCATGGTCTTAATTTCGTTTTCGATTCTCGCCTTATCCGCACCCTCTTCCGCTACCACAAAGCATTCTCTTGTGTGCTTTTCTCTCGTGGTGAGTTCGGGATTCTTGCCACTTCTGACCGCTTCAAGCGCCGCCTCAACCGGGATTGTGTACTGACGGGCATCAAGAACACCGTCGATTCTTCTTATCGCATCCGAATGGCCCTGGCTCACGCCCTTGCCCCAAAATGTATAATCCTTTCCATCGGGAAGGATAGCCTGTGCATAAAGTCTGTTGAGCGAGAACAGGCCCGGATCCCAGCCAACCGAAATCATCGCAACCTTACCGGCTTTTCTTGCCGCCGCGTCAACGTTTTTAAAATGTTTGGGGATATTCGCATGGGTATCGAAGCTATCGATTACATTAAAACTTTCAGCAAGCTTCGGCGTCTGAACCGGAAGGTCAGTCGCGCTTCCGCCGCAAAGAATAACCACATCGATATTCTCTTTGTGATTCTCTATATCATTAAGGCTGAAAACCTTTGTATCTTCCTTTAATGTCTTGACATCAGAAGGATTACGTCTTGTGAATACTCCGTAAAGCTCTGTATCGGGGTTCTGTGCTATTGCACATTCAACACCTCTGCCGAGGTTGCCATAGCCGGCAATTGCAATTTTAATCATTATTCTATACTCCTTTGCATATTTTTAGTTAAAATGCGGGTCGTATGACCCGCATTAATTTTAGATATTAAACTTATCGTGAATAACCTGTACCGCACGTTCTGCTTTTGCGGCCTTTATAAGAACCGAAACCTTAATCTCTGATGTCGCAATCATATGAATATTGATGTCTGCGGCGAAAAGTGCCTCGAACATCTTTGCGGCAACGCCCGGGTTTGTAACCATACCCGCACCAACGATAGAAACCTTGCTGAGGTCATTGCGGCTGTTTACGCTTTCATAGTTGAGCACGCCCTTGAGGTCATCGATAACCGCAAGAGTTTTGTCTATATTGCTTTTGGTAACGGTGAAGGCAATATCCTTTTTCCCGTTTCTGCCGACTGACTGAAGAATCATATCGACGTTTATATCTTCCTTCGCCAAAGCCGAGAAGATTCTGAAAGCAATTCCCGGGATGTTGTCAACGCCGATAACAGCGATTCTTGCAACATCATTGTCTCTGGTAACACCTCTGATTAACATTTTTTCCACGTTAGTAGCCTCCTTAACAACGGTTCCTTCAACCTTTTCAAAGCTCGATTTAACCTCAAGCTTAACATTGTATTTCTTTGCCATTTCAACCGAACGGTTATGCAGCACGTTTGCGCCGAGACTTGCCAGTTCAAGCATTTCGTCATAAGTGATTTCAGCAAGCTTTCTCGCATTCGGAACAATTCTCGGGTCAGCGGTATACACACCGTCAACATCGGTGTAAATCTCGCATTTATCCGCATTAAGCGCCGCAGCAAGCGCAACGGCCGATGTATCGCTTCCTCCTCTGCCGAGGGTAGTTATATCATCATATTTATTAATGCCCTGAAAACCGGCAACAACAACGATATTACCGCGGTCAAGTTCAGACTGAACTCTCTCGGTATCAATTCTGCCTATTCTCGCATTGCTGTATACGGCGTTGGTATTAAATCCCGCCTGCCATCCGGTAAGCGAAATCACCGGATGGCTGAGCTTCTCGATTGCCATTGCCAGAAGTGCAATCGAAATCTGCTCGCCGCTTGACAGAAGCATATCCATTTCGCGTTTTGACGCGCCGGGGTTAATTTCGGCCGCCTTTTCAATCAAATCATCCGTCGTATCTCCCTGAGCCGAAACGACAACAACCACACTGTTGCCCGCCCTTGCGGTTTCAACCACACGGCTTGCAACATTATTCACTCTTTCAGCGTTGGCAACCGAGCTTCCGCCGAATTTTTGTACTATAAGTGCCACTTTCTATCCCTCCGTTTTACAGTCATAGGCAACCGCACCGATATTATCGGCCTCCAGCATATAAAGCCGCCAGTTGCTCATATCAGAATCTATATATTTTTGAAGCTTCTCTTCAAACCTCTCATTATCTCTGCTTACAATCGCAACAACAGTCGGTCCCGCTCCGCTTAAATAAACGCCGAGTGCCCCTGCGCCGTATGCTTTTTTAAACAGGCTGTCAATATGCGGAACGAGCTTCTTTCTGTACCGCTGATGAAGCCTGTCATCGACAGCGGCACGAAGATTTTCGTACTTGCCCGACATTATGCTCGAAACAAGCAAGGCGCTTCGGCTTAAATTGAACACCGCGTCAGTCATAGGGATATTCTTAGGCAGTATGCTCCGCGAGAGCTTTGTCGCAAGATAAAAATCCGGAACAAATGCCGCAAATCTCAAATCAGACGGAATATCATTCTTATCAAAGAACACCCTATCCTTATACCGCGCCGTTACAGTCATTCCGCCGAGTATCGCAGGGGCAACATTATCGGGATGTCCCTCTATTTCTGTTGCAATATTCAAAAGCTCATTTTTTGAAAGCCTTGCTCCGCAAAGCTTGTTTGCGGCGAGAAGGCCGCTGACGATGCCCGCACTGCTGCTTCCGAGGCCGCGTGTTATCATTATGTTATTTTCAAGCTTTAAATGTATGCCCTTCGGCTTATACGAAACCTTGTCAAACACCGCCATCATAGAGCGATAAACAAGATTTCTCTCGTCAGTAACAAGATACTGTGCCGAATCGTCAAGGATTTCGATATTCAGGCCGTCGCCCGCCTCTTCCGCATACACATAATTATAAAGTCCCAGAGCAATCCCAAGACTGTCAAAGCCCGCTCCCATATTTGCACTGGTTGCGGGAACCTTTACCTTAATCATTATTCAGTCACCAGCCTTATGCTTCCAAGAATATCATACCCGGAAAGCTCAGCCTTTTTAAATTCTTCAAATTCGTATCCCGACATCTCGGGTGTAAAGATAGCGAACTCGTTCGCGTATTTTTCGCCGTCAAGAGTAATAACATTAAATCCCTCGCGGCAGAAATCCGCACTGTTCCTGCCCGAAAGCCGAACATAGAATCTGAACGACTGTTCGTTTGCATCTCTGAGATAGCCTTCCTCGCCTTCCGTCCAGCCGAGCTCAATATGCTTATGCTTGTGCTTAACAATATCGATTACGTCCGATACAACCGCACTTGCGGTCGGAAGTGAGCCGGCCCCCCTGCCATAGAACATAACGTCACCTAAACCCTCGCCTCTTACCAGAATTCCGTTAAACACGTCATCAATGCCGGCAAGCGGATGGTCTTTTTTCAGAATAACCGGGCAAACCCTTGCATAAACACCGTTTTCAGCGCGGTCCGTCATTCCGACAAGCTTGATTACACCGCCGAACTCAGCCGCATACTCAACATCTTCAAGGGTAATCTTCGTGATGCCCTCAGTTTCGATTTTTTCGCTGTCCACCGCCTTACCGAAAGCAAGAGATGCCAAAATCGCAATTTTCCGACAGGTATCATATCCCTCAACATCGGCAGTGGGGTCTTTTTCGGCATAGCCGTTCTCCTGTGCGCCTTTAAGCGCCGCCTCAAAGGTAGCACCGTTCTTTATCATCTGAGTCAGGATATAGTTTGTTGTTCCATTTAAGATGCCTATAATGTCGGTCAGCTCGTTTGAAACCAGACTTGAATACAACGGGCGAATAATCGGAATACCTCCGCCGACGCTCGCTTCAAAGAGGTAGTTTATATTCTTGTCTTTGGCGATTTTAAGAAGCTCCGTGCCATGCTTTGCAACAAGCTCTTTGTTAGAGGTTACAACGTGCTTTCCTGCAAGAAGAAGCTGTTTTGTAAACTCATATGCGGGTTTTGTTCCTCCCATAACCTCAACGACAAGACCGATTTCCGGGTCATTTAAAATGTCATTAAAGTCTTTTGTAAAGCATTTAAACTTGCTGTCGGGGAAATCCCTCAAATCCAGAATTTTTGCAATCTCAATTTCCTCACCACAGCGTTTCTTCAGCGAAGCCTGCGTTGTAGAGATAATTTCGCCTACACCGCCGCCGACAACACCAAATCCCATAATTGCTATCTTCATCTGTAATCATGTCCTTTCTTAGTGCATATCTATGAACCGACTTCGTTCCGCAGCGCAAGTTCAAGCGCCGCATATTAATCAGTTCTCAAACTTGTTTATAACAAGTCCCGTAACAAGCTTAGGCCAGAAGTATGTAGACTTCTGGGGCATTTTTTCGTTTGCCGATGCAACATCGCGAATTTCAGATATCTTAGTCGGATTAATCAGAAAAGCGCATTGAAATTCTCCTCTTTGAACCGCCTTGACAGCGTCAGCCGCATCGCGCATATATACAAGGTTTTTCTGATTCTTCATATTTTCTTCATCGATTCCCAAATACTTTTCGATAATCAGCTTGTGAAGAACCGTTACATCCAGATGTCTGTATGCCTCGGATTTATCCGGTTCGGCCGCGTCAGCCGCGGCGAGGTTTTTAAGTCTCAAAAGATAATAATAATTTCCGCCGGTGTATAGGGCAAAAAGCTTATCATCTAAAGCCTCCGCCAATTTATCTGTTATTATGCTGGCATAATCTCCCTCAGTAAAATAAATCTTTGCCGCCGAGAAGTCCTCAGTCAGGAAGCCGACCAGCATAGTCTCATCGAATCTGTCAATGTTTTTTATCAGCCTGTGCGTCGGAAAGACGAACAAGCCGCTGTTCGATGCCGAAACAAGCATCATCATAACATAGTCATAATCCTTTGTTCCGACCTCGCTTCCGTCCGCTGCGTGCCTTTCACGCCTGTAATTCAACGCGGTTTCGTATCTATGGTGACCGTCCGCAATATAAATCCGCTTATTAGCAAAAAGCGTGGTGATTCTGTCGAGAACAGCCTTATCCTTTATAACCCAGATATTCTGTTTGACTTCCTCTGACGTGGTGAATGTAACATCCGGCTCGTCCTCGCTGTTCGCCTCAATCAAACGTGCAATAGTTTCCTCCTCATCAAGATACAGCGAATAAATAGGACTTGTGTTCGCGCCCGTGGCATACATAAGCCTAAGTCTGTCGTCCTTCGCCTTAGAAATCGTCTCTTCATGCGGAAGAATCACATTCTCTGAAAACTCAGCCAACTGAACAAGTGAGATTATTCCCTTTAAGGAATGTGCGGGTTTCCCGTCGTTAAGCGAAAAAATCTGCTCATAAATATAGAAGGCAGGTTCATCCTCTCTGACCAATACCTGTTCGTTTATCCATTTATTCAAATAATCTCCGCTTCTTGTATAGCGGTTGTTATCGTCCGTATCACTGTCGAATTCCATACCGTCATCTATTCTGACTATATTATATTCGTCCTTATTGTAAAGCTCTTGTTGACCGTCCGCCGATATTATATCATAAGGCGGCGCAGTAACAGAATCAAGATTGTTAAACTTCTCTGTATTATACCTAAGTCCTTTAAAAGGTACAACCTTTGCCATTTTTAACTTCCTTTCGAAAAACTGAATTTCAATATTTAGTTATATTAAATAGGCTTTTCGTTTTGATTAATTTTAGAAAACTGTCCATTTTTATGTATAAAAAGACTAATATATAAAATGATACAACAAAAATCGGTATCCGTCAAGGTTTTTTTGAGTTTTTTATGTAAATAATTGTTACGAAAAAAAAAGAATTTTTATAACGCTTTTACAAATACTATCTTATGTAAATACATTATCATAATTGATAGGAGGGAAAATCTATGGGAAAGTTCTCAACAGGTCTCTTTGCAGGAACAGTTATCGGCGTGGGAATGTCAATGCTTGACAAGCGTACGCTTCGCCGTGCAAAGCGTATGGCAAGGCATATGATGTCAGAAATTTCGCATATTTGTATGTAAATAAAAAACAAACCCTATTTCGTGAAAAATTTCATTTTGATTTTATCAAATTTTTTCGACACGCTCAAGCCCCCGCATTAATAAATGCGGGGGGCTGAAAAATTAATCTTTATTTAGCCGAATGCAATCTGTATATAACCGTCGCTACCTCCGCACGCGAAGCGTTGTCAAGCGGCGAGAAATTATTTACCGCATCGCCGTTCATATATCCAGCCTTTCGGCAAGCATATACATAATCACGTGCCCAGTCGGAAATCTCGCCGTTGTCGGCGAAAACCTCCGGGCTTGTTTCTTTCAGATCAAAAGCACGGCTTAAAATAGCCGCCATCTGTTCACGTGTAATGTTGTCATCGGGCGCAAAAGAATTTTCGGTTACGCCGCCAACGATTCCTTTATCGGCAAGAGCGCCGATATAGCCTATCGCCCAGTGACCTTTTACATCACCGAACTTCTCCGCCGCCGAGGCCTTATCGTCAAGCTTTAAGAATCTCGCCATTACCGCTGAGAACTCGGCTCTGGTGATGCTTGCGTCCGGCTTGAATGTGCCGTCGCTGTAACCGTTCATTAGCGCGTTATCATATACATATTTGACATTTGACTCTGCCCAATGCCCGGCTAAATCCGAAGGATATTTAATTGTTGCCTGCGGCTTATTGCCGGAATCCGCCGGCTTATTCGGCTCGGCCGTGTTGTCGGGCTTTGTCTGATTTGTGCCGCCTGTTCCGTTATTCCTGCTGCCGCCGGTATTCGTTCCGCCGCCGGTATTGTTATCGTCTTTTTTATCGTCATCCCTTTTGCCGTCGTCCGGGTCTGTCGGATTTGTCGGCGTAACCGGATCGGAAGTTTCGCTTTTTTCAACAATATTAAAAGTTGAATCCAGTGTTATATTGTTCCAAGAAAGCCTAATCGTATACTTTCCCGCAGGGAAGGTCTCTTTATCTATATCGAAGATTGTTGAATATCTGAATCTCGAAGTCAGCGCATTGTTTTCCTTGACAACACCTCCGTCTTTAATAATAGACACAGTAACCGGCGTAGTATTGTCCTTTGAAAACCTTGCATTTTCACTTATTTCAAGCTTTGTACCTTGTTGAACATCTCCGCTGTAGGCCGGATTAAACGGCGGTACAATCTTAAACCCGATCTTCTCGGATGTGGGCACTGTTTTAATGTCTCTTTCCTGAACAGACACCTCGGGACTTTCAATGGTCACATTTGTATACATCGAACCATCAAAAGAAATATCGTCACGTACCTTAAATCTAAAATCCGCAAGCTTTCCGGACCGATATATATTACTGTCCTCTTTCACCCCGCCATAGACAAGAACAAGAGTTTTCCCGTCCGAGGACATATTATATGCAAGCGATTTTGAACTTCCTATATCATAAAATTTAAAGACGCTTCCCGATACAGCCTTTCCGTCTTCAAACTCAAGTGCCTCTCCTGTATAAGGATCAACCGGCTGAAGAACCTCGGGGTCAAACTTTATCAAACAGCGAAAAGCAATTATTCCTCCCGCATTTTCTACGTCTGCCTCATTAAATTTTAAAGATAACCCGTAATCAAATACATTTCCCGCTGTCACGGTATCTGATTCAACAACATAATCAAACTGAACCGGAATCTCACCGTCAGCAAAAACCGATGCAGAACCGAAACTTAAAAGTATCATCATTGCCGCGATTAACGCGGACAGAGTTTTTAATTTTTTATTCATATGTCATATCCCCTAAAGTATATTGAATTTGTTTAAAACCAAAATAAATTTATTGAATAATCGTCCTATGCCCATACAGCCGCCAAGCCCGGCCGAAATGAAAAATTATCTTGATTTTTGCCTTTCCTGTTTTAAAAAAAGGTGCGGCGGAGTGCCGCACCTTTTCTAAATGCTCTAAACTTTAAGTCTATCGTCCTTAAGGCTGAGTTGTATCCTGTTTTGTTATACCGTTCATTATATTAAATGAATAATAACCGGGGTTTTCGCCTGATGTTATAGCTCTGATTATTTCAGCCTGATCGTCAGTTGAGTACTTCAAATCGCCGTCTAAATCACCCGAGAAATATCCACCGACAAAACCATTATTCTCTTTAGGATATTTATTTTCATTCAACAAAGCCTTCTTTATCATCTGCCAGTCAAGGATATTATACCACGCATCACCACTCGCCGAAAGCATAGCATCTTGATCAGCAGCTATCGAGAACGTATAACTCTCGGTTGCAGAATCGCCGCTATAAGTTTCGTTTTCTGTTTTAACCGTGAAGGTATACGTGCCAGAAGCATTATTATCGAATACATATGCGCCGGTCTTTTCATCCGGTGTAATCGAAACTGTTTCCGATCCGGAATCACTCTTCTTTGTTATTGTTACAGTGTTCCTATAACCGTTTGCCGCGTCATTAACCTTTATCGATACATAAATATATGTGCCGTTGGTCTTTCTGTAAGGTGTAAGAGCGTTGTTTTCACTCTCCGGCATAAATCCGCTAATCCAATCTGTTGCGCCTGCATAGGTCTTAACCTTTATACCACTCGGTGCAGCACTATCAAAGGTAACCTCTGTTGAGTTATAGCCTTTGTGGTTCGCCGCATCGGTTACAACAAAGTAAACTCTATAAGGTGAATTAACTTTATAAGCGCTGTCTGTTGCGGGAAGTTCAATAAGCTTTTCTATATCTTCTATAGAAGATATAGCATTTTCGCTTATTGCCTGTGTATATGCCTTAACGGTATAAGCTACTTTCGTTACTTCTGTACCCTGATCGGTAATTGTCGGAGCCAAGGTTTTGTATCCCTGAGCATCTCTATCGCCTACCGTAATTTGAGTAACCTCAGGGTTATCAGCATCCATCTTAAGCGCTACAGATGCTGACTCTGTTTCGTTGCCTGCCTTATCTGTTACCTTAAACGTGATATTTCCGTTATAGTTCTTAAGATTATCACCTGTGATTGTAATTGTTTTTGATTCTGCGCTGAAATCAAAGCTTTCAACATCAACATAATTTCCGTCAAGCTTGTACGCAAGAGTATTAAGTCCGCTTAAACCGGTAGCTTTAGAAGCAGCAAGCCCGCTTACATCAAGCGTAACATCGCTTGACGCATTTTGAACACCCTCGAATTTAACATTCGCAACATCTACTGCGGGCTTGGTATTATCAAACCAAACCTTCTCGCCTAATTTTAAATCATATATCTTATATATAGCATTATTGTCATCACCGACACGCGCTATAACATAATAGTTTGACGTTGTGGGATCGTTCCCGCCGCCGATTGCCATTTCACCGTTCGATCCAACAGTTCCGGTTGCATTTGTGAACGTGTCTTTAGTTGCATCGGGCACTGTGCCGTCTTGGGCATATGCTCCAAACTTAACTTCTACCGCTGTATCTGCCGCTGTTACCGTATTATTATAGGTATTATTTGTCCAGCTCTGGTTCTCCGGTACGGTTATTGTCGCAAAGTCACCACTCGGGATAACAATAACCTTCTCCTCACTTTTATCAATACCAATCTGATCAGCTTCACCGCCTATACCCTTAGCAATCGCGAGGTTAGGATTTGATATCTTAATGTTCTTTACCCCATATGCCGCATCAGAGTCAACCTTAAAGTTAACTGTTGCGAATACACTCGCATTAGTGATTGTTGTCTCGGTTGCGCTTGTGTTATCGTTGAATACAACGGTTTTGTCAGCCTCTTTATATGTCACGTTATCTCCTGTTACACTGCTATAAGTTAATCCTGCATCGGCTTCTATTTTAAAGCTTACCATAGCCGCCGCAACATTTGTTGAAACACCCGAAATTTTAATCGGAACCGAAATAATCGTATCTGTTCCTTCGACACTTCTGATGAATCCGTTATCTTTTCCATTTATCGTATCAATGCCGATTTTAACATCAACAGCTTCATAGTAATTCGTAAAGGTTATTGTGCCTTCTGTGCCCACCTGTGTAACTTTTACCGTATATGTCACCGAAGAATCATTCTCGGTAAGTGCCGGTGCAGTAAAGATATAGTCATTCGAATCATCTGCTTTTGTTGCCTCAACAGTCGCGTCACCTTTTTTTACTTCAACAGTTGTAATATTTGTACCCGTTATGGTGTATACTTTTTCTGTTTGTACTCCATAATAGTTTTTACCGTCCTGCATAACGGTATTGCCGTCTTTTACGCTGAATGAGTTAGCCGTAAAACTAACCGTTGCTGATCCGCCAACATATTCATAGGTCTTTGCTGCGTCAGAATCATCTACAAACATTGTATTTCCTGCAAGAGTTGAAAGAACATCTGTACCCGTTGCAGCAGCAAGAGCCTTAAACTTAAACGAGCCAACCGTGGTCGCCGTTGTGCCTACTGTAAGGTTCTCACCAACCATATAAACATAATTGTCAGTTGTGCCTTTCTTTATAGCCGTGCCAAGTTGACCGCTTACTGCCGGTGATGCAAATTCAAGCTTGGTTGCGTCATACTTTGTGTCGATAGTATATGCAGCCACGTTGATCGAAGTTGCCCCTGCATCTGTCAAATCTGACACAGACGCATTAACCGTTACCGTGAATTCATCACCCGGATGGATTGTATCTTTGTCAACAGCATAGCTGACTGTTATCTTTCCGTCAGCATTTCCCGCACCGGTAACATCAGCGAAAGCTGAAAGCGGCACCGCAATGGTTGTGACGATTAATGCCAATGTCAACATTAAACTCAAAAATTTTTTCATGTTTTTAGTCCTCCTAAGAATTTAATAAGATGTGTTTTATATTATGAGTTTATCGGGCTACGCCCTTATAATGCACTTAAGATTTAATTATTCATTTGTTGTTTCCTGTGCCGAATCAGCATTAGTCAACGCCGCGCGAGCCGCGCTGATCTTACTTGCGCTAAAGTCCGTGTTACCATTTATCAAAAGCTTAAACATACGATATTCAGAAAGAGTTATTCCATCCTTACCATCATAATCTATTGCAGATGCGATAACATCATTCGGCTGACTATTATTGATTACATAATTCAAGGCTTCAGCTCTAGTAAGTTCTACCGCCGCTTTGTTTGCCGCATCGGCCAGTGCTGCACTGAACTTTTCATCATCTGTAAAGGCGTCTGCGCCTTCTGCATTCGAAATCAACGCGAGGTTTCCGAATGCAATCTGTGTTGTTGAATCAGCCTTAAGATAAACCGTCTTATGAACATCTACACCGTCAACGGTCGCAACCAAATCAACCTTTGCCGCGAAAGCGTTATCATTCAGCTTAAGAGTTTTTGTTCCGTCTTCAGAGATTTCAATCGCCGCCTTGCCGCCTTCTACTTTGTATGCAATATCCTTATTTTCGCCGTCCACCGCCGCGTTTGTCGGAAGGCTTGCCGCCTTGCCGCCGCCGTTTACATTTTTAAGCGTTTCTTCGACACTCTTGGTCACTTTTTCGGTGTCGACCGGCTTTGCATTAACGCTAAATTCACTTGAAACTACATCATTGAAACCGTCTTTAGCCGCACTGATTGTATAAGTTCCTGCGGCAGTAAATGTCATCGTGTATGTTCCGTCAGCGTTATCTGTTGCGGGCACTACATTTTCTGCATTGCTCTTATCAGTCGCCTTAACGGTTGCGTCCGTGACAGGATTCTCGCCTTGTTTCAATGTTATTGTCACTGAAGTTCCAACGGTTATTGAAGCGTTCGGTACGCCTGTGATTGTCATTGTCTTTTTTTCTTCTTCAACGGTATAGTTAAATTCCGCCGCCGCTGCTACATCGGTTCCGCCCGCCTTAGCAACAAACGTCCCCTTAGACGTTGTGAGTGATGTTCTCGGCGAGAACTTAATCGTCGCGGTTCCGCTGTTTTCACTAACCTCCGCCATCTGCTGGTCAACATACTGAATGTTATTGTTGTTTAATTCTGTTGCCCCGCTGTTATGCGAAAGGAAGGTAATATCACCGGCTGTTAAAGACGCATTTTCGCCGGGGGAAAGTTTAGCGCTAACAACCATATACTCACCCGGTGCGATTTTAACACTGCCGCTTGCAATGTGCCCGGCAGTATATGTTGCTTTTACCGTTTCACCATCGCTTTTAATTACCTGTACGCTTTCAAACGATACTGTGTTTGCAAATGCCGATACCATACAACCGGACATTGCCGCGGCAAGTGCAAGTGCTAATAACTTCTTACCACAATTCTTCATTTTATAAACACCCCGTTTTATAATTAAAATTTTTATATATTAATTTTCATTTTGCCGGTCGTTTTACGGAATATAAATCTCAACGGAATTTTCTGTTTCGGTGATTTTGGCATTAGAATAAAGCTCTTTTATAACCGAGACGGGAATATAGATTCTTCCATCCTTTTCTGTCGGTTTTATGTTTGTTTCCGCCCTTGACGAATTAATAAAAACATCGCCTGTTATTTCACCGCTTTTCATATCGCCTTTAAGCCTTATTTTTAAAGTTTTATATTCTCCGTATGCCGACGCAGTCATTACATTTCCGTCCCACTCAACCGACATACCTATGTTCTCGGCAATATATCTCACCGGAATCATAAATTCATTCTTGTTCTTAAAGGATGCCGCATCTGTCTGTTCTTCTTCGCCATCCACGAAGATTTTAGCTTCACCGGCTGTGAAAATTATGTTTTTGTCTATACTCTTTGGCATCAAAGTCGGCGGTATATTATATCCGCCCACCTTAATATCTATTCCTTCAACGTCATATATTCTGATAACTTGTTTAGTTTCCACATTCAGCGCGGCAAGACCCAAAGATGCCGGCACAAACCTCAGCGCCGACTTTTCGGTTGAATTCCATACCTCGCGCGGATTTTTCGCCGTCATCACAAACGAGAAGAGCCTTCCGTCTTTTGTTATCAGGTTATCCTTAAGTGTTGAATCAATAAAGGTAAACGAAATTCTTCCCTTTTCCATATCAATGGATGATTCGATATCCCCCGCCGATTTAACAAGCGAATCTTCGCCGGTCATAACCATCGGAGCGCCGTCTTTTGTCTTTATATCAAATTTATTTTTGTCATATTCAAAAGAGAAGGTAACGGCACAAATAGCGCCGAGCGACTTAGGTACAGCAATATCATAGTTTCTTATATCGACATCAACCACAAGCTCACCCGTTTGATCATCCATAATCTGCGGCGCAAAGTATAATTTAAGCTTTGACTTTGTTTCAGCGCCCACTGTAACACACGATGACACCATCAGAACCGCCGATATAATTCCTGTAAGAATTCTCTGTCTGAACCTCATTTTATCCGCCCTTCTTTTGATATATTTTGATTTAATTATTAAGCATCACAGTTCTACCTTCGGTAAGAGCTCTCATACCCAAAAAGCTATCCCACAGATAATATCTGACTTCAAGCTTGGCTCCGATTGTGATATTGCTCACATCAAAGCTGATTGTATACGATTTTGACAAATCATCTACAATCTGTGTCGCCTTAGTCAGTTTTGTATCCGGATCATAAAGTTGCGCAATCAAGACTCCTTTGTTGCCGGGAGTTACAGCCCTCAGACCTTCTGCTTTAACTTTGCTGTCATCAAGCACCGCCTTACCCGGTTCTAAAACAGCACCGACTACTTTTGCGCTTCCATTGGCATATCTGTTACAATTCAGCAAATACCCCTCGGGCGAATCTTCAAACGGACGAATAATCTCTGTCTTATAGCTCGTTGTTTCAAATCCAACAGAAATATCGCCGCTCGTTTTCTTTATCTCAAAATTAATTGTTCCTATAGTAATCTCTCCGTTCGGAGCAATAGTATCATCAAGCGCAATCCCGTCATCAACAGCATATAATACAGCTATGATATCCGAATGTTTACTTGTAACATTAAAATATTTTTCGGCTGTGCCTATTTTACTTTTAAGAGGTTCTGAAAAGTCCATAGAAACCGCTTCAAGCTCATCTGTATTAAATTCAAGCTGGGTCTGAAACGCCGAAAGGCTATATTTCGCCGCCTTTTCGTCATTAAGCCCCGTCAGTTTTATCGTCGCCTCCGCCGTCTCACCCACAACATACTTGTCATAATCAAATTTTATTTCCAGACCCACCTTATTATCCGGCGTATCCGCCGCATACACACCCAAGGAACACAATATTAACACAGTCGCCAATATAAGGCATATATGCCCGAAAAATCTCTTTACCATAATTATATTCCCCCTCAGCAATGCTAAATGCCAATATTTTACACCAAAAACAAAAAAGGCGCACTCTGCCCGATTAACAAACGGACAGACCGCACCTCTTAAAATGCATAGTCAAAAGTCTAGAGTATAATATGCGTCAAAATTTTAAATATCAAATCAGCACACACTTGTCAAGCCCTTTTGTTTAATAATTTTAACAATTTTAAAGTTTTTAATTTCTTTTAGGATAAATCTTTATTTTGTTATATCACTTTGATATTTTTTATCAAGTAGTTTTATGAACAAATTTTGCCTGTTTATTTTGTTGCATTTAAACAAAACCCATGCAGGCGCACGGGTTTTATTATATATAATATGATGTAAAATGTCGAAGGACACCTTAATGAAACAATTCTGAATCCCATCAAGTTCTGTCCGCTTTAAATTGGCATTGCAGAATCTTAAAACAGCTTTTCCACCTTATCAAGCTCGGACTTAAGAACGGTAACGCTCAAACCGTCGGGCGTAACCGCCGCATACTCGCGTTCGCTGTAGTTATAATATTTGACTGAACTTTCACTTCCGTCCTTCATCTTAAACGTCATCGTCATATACGGCTCTCCGCTTGGCTTATATCCTTCGGCAATCTCTTTAAACATGACCCCGATAACTGTCTGGTACTTACTCTTGAAGTCTTTTTCAGTTGTCTCGTTTCCGTTTATAAGCCAGCCACCCTTATCCTCTTCACCGGTCTTTAGCTCATATGACTTATCACCGTATCTAACCTTAACCGTATCAACATCCTTAATGTTTTTAATATAAATCAGCTTACTGATATACTCGGAAGGGTTCATCGCGGCAAGGGCATCACGGATACTTCGGTCAGTGGTATAAATCTGTGATGTTTTGTTATTCCTGATATAAACCAGCCCCTCAGAGGCTTCGTTGCCGACACTGAAGCTATAACTTTCTTTTTCTGTGTTAATCTCAAACTTATAGTCAAAGCCGGGACTTTCTCCGTCACCCGTGAAGCCTTTTGCCTCTATCTTAAGAAGCTTTTCAAATGCCCCCTGCAGATTCGTGTCGGAAACATCAACATTGCTCCACGGATATTCCATCGACCAGCTTGTTCCCAGCATTTTAGATTTATTTTCTTCCTCGGTGGTTGATCTCACCTTCATAACAAGCCCGGAGTCATTATAAAGTGTAAACTCTTTTATATCAGCAGCATTGCTGAGCGACATCAGCGTTGTGTTTCGGTAATCACTCGGCACTCTTAAAATCATATTAGCAATCGATTCGCCTATGGTATAGATAGTATCGCCGCCGCGGACCATTATGTAATAGCTCCCGCCGGTAGGGACCTTGTCGCCGAGCAAAACCGTCACCGTGTCACCTGAATTCTTTTTAAGCGTATATTGTGTCGAATCATCGCTTATCCCGAATTCCGCCGCCTTTGAAACATCCTTTGTTATCGTCTTTGATGCCGCCGGTTTTGAAAGTGACGTCACTGCCGATGAAAGTGACAGCTTATTCAGCTCTGCTTCGGGCATTCCGGGAATCGTATAGGTATCGTTATCGCCGTCTTTGGTCTTAATTATATCATATTCCGCATTTGGGTTTTTAATATGAACCGACGAAATATTTTCCGAATCCTCGGATAGTATGTAAACAAGCTCGGCTTTTGTTTCGGTTTTGGTATCCTCAGCTTTGCTTTCTTTATCGGAATCCGGTGTCCAGTTTTGGGCGAAGTAATAGCCTCCGCCCAAAACTGCGACCGCCGCGACCGCGATTACGGTATTTCTTATCAATCGTCCTTTTGCGGTCATTTTACAGATACCTCCGTTTCAGCCAGATATAAAGGCCGACAATGATTATTGCCGCCGGCATTACGTCTTGAACAAGAATCGATACCACATTAATCTGTTTCTCTGTCATAGTCAGATTCTCTGCGCTTACCGTTTTTGCTCTGATATTAAGCACATCGTCCTTACCCGTCATATAAGAGAAGGTGTTCAGCATAAAATCACCGTTGATATAGCTTGAATTCTCAAGCAGCTCTTTCATATCCACCGCCTGAACCGAGCCGATTACAAATATCTTTCCGCTGTCCTGCTTCTCGGCAACCGCAGCAATCGTGAGCGGCCCTATATTATAATCACTTCTTCTCTCGGTTGTCTGTGCGGTCAGGTCGGTTATCCCCCATGAATTTGATGAAGTTTTAAGAAGCGGTGTAACCTCGGCATACTGTGGGTTTGTGCTGTTTATACCTATACTGCACGCCGATGGTGTGACAAGAAGCGCATCGCTTTCCTTGAGCTTCTCATTAATCTTATGATCCTGAAGTTCCGGTGCAGGAACCTTTGTTCCGTTTGAGGTCTGAATGACCTTTGACGAATCTGATTCTATAACATAATCACGGTTTACCGTGAGCCCCCAATCGCTAAGATATGCATAAAGCCTGTCAAGCTTTGGCATTCCGGCCGAGAAAGCAAATGCCGCCTTTCCGCCGCCCTGAAGGAATTTATCAAGTGCCTCACACTCCTCCGCCGTGAAGTCGTTAGACGGCGCAAGCGATATTATCAGTGATGCATCCTCCGGAACACCGTCGGTCGCAAGATTGACCTCGCTCACCTCATATCCTTCCTTCTTTAATGATGAAGCAAGCGGAGAAGAAGAATTTCCACTCTCGTTATGCCCCTTTGTAAAGTACGCGTGAACAATGCTGCCTGTTCCGCTGACGTATCTGACAGCTGACGTTATCAGTCTCTCAGCATCGATTGAAACCGAGCCTGTATATTGGCTCTGGCTGTAAATGCTGTTATATGGTATGACCCTGCTTCTGTCTCCCTGCTGAACAATCAATGAACCGGCTGTTATGTCGCTTCCAAACTGTCTTACAAAAGCCGGATCCTCATATGGATCTTTGTACGAAACCTTTATATTGTCGCTTAAATGCTTATAGCGGTCAAGATATTCGCGCACGGTATTCACATATGTTCCGTCTGATGTATCGGAATAGAGCGCATAGATATTTACATCCTCGGTAAGTCCGCCGAGAACCTCTTTTGTCTGTTCCGAATACTCATACACCTTATCGTGTGTAAGGTCAATTTTAAGCGGAAGCTTAGCCGCAACAGTCGAAACGATTGCATTCACCAAAACAACCGCAGCAACGGTCGCCGCGGTGACAATAAGATTGTTCACTCTGACCTTTTTGTCGCTGTACCTTCCGCGCTTTATAACCTGTGCCGTCAGGAAAAGGAAAACGAATATGAAGCTTATATAATAAACAACGCTCTCAAAGTTCAATACCCCCGCCTGAAATTCGGAATACTTATCCATAAGCGAGAACCATCGAACTATCGATTTTATCGTTTCGTTTGAAATCCCGGCGGTGAGCGCCTTCATATAGAATACTATTAAAAGCACGCCGAATGTGATAACCGCTGCAATTATCTGACTTTCGGTCAGTGCGGATATGAATGTTCCTATTGCGATAAACGTGCTCCAAAGCAGAATGAAGCCAATATATGTTCCGATAATCTCACTTACGCTTGGGTTACCGAAAAGGTTTAACACAATCGGGTAAACAAGCGACAGAACAAGCGTTGTTCCGAAAACGCCGAGAGCCGCAAGGTACTTTCCCGTTACGATTTTTGAAATGCTGACCGGGCTTGTTAAAAGAAGCTGGTCGGTCTTTCGGCTTCGTTCGGTCGAGAAAAGACCCATTGTCAGCATCGAAATCAAAAACAGATATACCACATTTATGTTAGAAAATACAACGTTCAAGTCGGCGGTCTGGTACATCAGCGCGCCGTTTACAAAGAAAAATGAGCAAAGCGCAATAAACACCCCGGCAAAGATATACCCTACCGGTGAATCGAAAAATGCTTTAAGTTCTCTGTCAAAAATCGCTTTCATTATTCGCCCGCCTCCTCTTTTTTCTCTGTTTCATTAAGTTCAGCCGCATCAGCGCTGATTGCGTGCATAAATACTTCCTCAAGGGTATGGAAGTATACCGACATAGAGTATATCGGGCACCCTGCCGCGGCATATGCGTTAAATATACCCTCACGTATGTCACAGCCTTTTTCTGCGGTCAGAACAAGGTCACAGGTTCCGCGCTCCATACTGCCGAGCGAACTGATTTTTTCTACATTATCTATACCCTTAGCAATCTCAGCCGCCGTCTCGGCATCCGCCTTTATTCTGAGCCTGCACGAATCCGATGCAACGCCCGAGAACTCATCCATTGTCCCCGATGCCGCAATCCTTCCTTTATTTATAATTGTATAGCTGTCACAAACAGCCATAACCTCTTGAAGGATATGCGTGCTGAGTATAACGGTTCGTTCACGGCCGAGTTCGGATATAACGTCGCGGATTTCCATTATCTGACGCGGGTCAAGGCCGACCGTTGGTTCATCAAGAATCAAAACATCCGGGTCGCCTATAAGCGCCTGAGCAAGACCAACTCTCTGTTTATAACCCTTTGAGAGATTTCTTATAAGCCTTCCCCGAACATCGTAGATACGAACCTTCTCCATTATCTTGCGCAGATGTGCCTCTCGCTTTGCCTTGACGCCTTTTAAGTCAAATACAAACATCAGATATTCAAGCACAGTCATATCCATATAAAGCGGCGGCTGTTCAGGCAGGTAGCCAATCATCCGTTTAACCTCTGTGGGATTATCGGCGGCATTTATGCCTTCTACCATTACCTTTCCCGAGCCGGCGGCAAGATAGCCGCATATAATATTCATCGTTGTGGACTTACCCGCGCCGTTAGGGCCGAGAAATCCCATTACCTCACCTTTTTTAACCGAAAAACTTACATTGTCAAGAGCTTTTTTTGTTCCGTAGCTTTTGACAAGGTTTTGAATCTCAATCGCAGGTCTTTCCGTACATTCTGCCATTGAAGTTTCCTCCTTACCGTTTTTATCTGTGCTATTATAATAACATTATTTAAAGAGAATGTCAAAGACTTACGCCGCCTAAATGTGAACATAGTATTAATTTTTTGAAAACAAACCGCTCATTCGACCAATCGTTAAATTACACCGCCCTGCCGTTTTATCAAATACATATCAAAGTAAGAAAATCCAAACCGGCTTATCTCGCTTGACAAAAACGTTTAATTTGTTATAATCAAATATAGACACAATATATGTTGCCGAGAGACTTAATTATTTCGGGTAAGGGAGTGGTTGATATGGTTCGGATCGCAAAAGATACTGACTTAAATTTCGTAAAACATCTTTGGTCTGAGTGCTTTGATGACACTGCCGAATTCGTAGACTGGAATTTCAGTCAAAACTACACTCCACAAAACACACTGATTGCTGATTTCGGCGGCATTCCCGCCTCCGCACTCCAGCTCATTCCATATGATATGAAGCTTTTTAACAGTGACATATCCTGCCGTTATGTCTCCGGCGTTTCCACTCTGCCGAACTACCGCGGGAAAGGACTTGTGCGTCAGCTTTTTGATTTCGCCCTTCCGTATATGTACAGGCTCGGCTGTGGAATAAGCGTGCTTTTTCCCGCCGTGAACGGAATGTATGAAAAGTTCGGCTATCGAACTGTTGGCGAAAGATTTGAATATACCACCTCTCAGCTTTCTTCGGGAATAACCGAAATATCGGAAGAGCTTTTCAAAAAGCTCAATTTTATTTACACTCGTGAAATGTCAGATAAATCATTTTACACAAACAGAAACCGCTTTGATTGGAAACGTATTCTGACCGACTTAATTCCCCTGTCAAACGGAAGAGTTGTTTTCACTGAGTCGGGGTACCAACTTGCATACCCCAATTCGGGAAACGAGCATAAATATATAATAGAAGAGGTTTGCGGATGCGGCCGTGACTTTTTAGATGCCAAACCGACATATCCCATTATGGTTCGTGTGATAAACCTGCATAAATTCCTTCGTATATGCGCCCCGTATATACCTTTTAACGGTGTTTATACTATTAAAGATGAATTTATCCCACAAAACAATATTTCTTTGCGCCTTGCCTCTTCTAATGTATATCCCTGCGATGAACCGGGTACAGAAGTTGACATAGGCGAGCTTTGCAGCGAAATTTTTAAATATGTTCCGCGCTTATATGTAAATCTCCTTTTTTAATGCTAATGAAAGCCTTTAGATATTGAATTTTAATAATTTAAGTGCTATACTTTTGACAAAGTGTGTGCTATCTGATTATATAATACAACATTTTAACTTGTGCAAACCGGGAGGGTGATGAATATGCACATCTACCACAATTCTCAAAATTCAGCATACCGCTTTCCGTTCGGTGCGGTTCCCTGCGGAACCGAAGTCACACTGTGCCTTGACGTAAGGGATGAACGTCCCGCTTCGGTTCAGCTTCGGACATGGTGCAACAACACAGAGGTTTTATATCCGATGACCTTAAGTGATTCTTCCGACGGTTTTGTGTATACGGTTAAAATTAATATGCCGGCCACCCCTTGCCTTTTCTGGTACTATTTCATTGTTGACACTGCTGAAGGGCGTCTTTGGTATGTAAATAATCAAGACGGGTTAGGAGGCGAAGGCATCTGCCTCTCGTCGGAAAGCGACAAGAGTTATCAGATAACCGTTTATAAGGCCGATTTCGCAACACCCGAATGGTTTAGAGGACGTATTATGTATCAGATATTCCCTGACAGATTCTATGGTGAACACAAAAACGGTAAAATTTCTAAAAGCCGCGACGAATATATAATTCACTATAACAGATACGAGCATATCTCGTTTAACCCGCATCCTCATGAGGCCGGACCTGCCTGCAATGACTTCTATGGCGGAAACCTGAAAGGAATAACAAAAAAACTTCCTTATATCAAATCATTAGGCATCGGCGTAATATATTTAAACCCGATTTTTGAAGCATATTCAAATCATAAATATGATACTGCCAACTATAAAAACATAGACCCGATGTTCGGTAATGAAGAAGATTTTTCCGAATTGTGCCGCGAGGCTGAAAAACTCGATATTCGTATAATCCTTGACGGCGTATTCAGTCACACGGGCGCAGACAGTATCTACTTTAACAAATACGGATATTACGGACACGGCGGTGCTTATCAGGATGTAAATTCGCCTTATCGAAGCTGGTATTGCTTCGGTGAGGGAAATTCATATGAAAGCTGGTGGGGCTGCAGCAACCTTCCAAACGTTAAAGAAATGGAACCGTCATACCTTGACTACATCTTACGTGATGATGATTCCGTAATAAAAAAATGGCTTCGCCTCGGCGCATCGGGCTGGAGACTTGATGTTGCTGACGAACTTCCGGATGAATTTATCGCTATCCTGCGTGAGGAGGTTAAAAAGGTTAAGCCCGACGCGGTAATCATCGGCGAGGTCTGGGAGGACGCGTCAAACAAGGTGGCCTATAGCAAGCAGCGCGAATACCTCTTAGGAAGCGAGCTTGACAGCGTTATGAATTATCCGTTTAAGGATGACGTCACCGCCTACATTATGGGTAACATAAGTGCCGATGATATGAACCGCCGCCTTATGTCTATTATCGAGAACTATCCAAATCAGGTGCTTTATTCATTGATGAACCTTCTCGGCACTCATGACACGATGCGTATAAAATCTCTGTTTGGCGGTCTTAGTTCGGACTGCGGCGAGACCCGTCTTGAATCCGGCATGGAGGAACTCGCAACATACAGAGTTCTCTGCGCCGCGTTTATGCAAATGACAATGGTAGGTGTGCCTTCTATATATTACGGCGACGAGATAGGTATGCAGGGCGGACGCGACCCATTTAACAGGGCGCCGTTTACCTGGCATTCGGTTGACCCCGGCCTGCTCGAAAATATTATTCGATTAAGCAAGCTTCGGAACGAGCACAAAGTCCTTCAAACCGGATTCTTTAAAACTCTTATAGCTAAAGACGCAGTATTTGTCTTTGCCAGATACTTCAAAAACAGAAAGGACGCCTTTGGAAATACCGGTGACAACACCTTTGCCGTTTGTGCCGTCAACAGAAGCTTTGAACCACAGTCTGTCCTCGTGGATATTTCTGAATTTCATATATCCTCGCTTAAATGTGGCATCGATAACCCTCGTCCTATTTTGTCTGATAACGGTTATATCAACTTTAATATACCGCCCGTTGGTTATGTGTACATTGAAGGCAAAACAAAATGATGACTCGATAAAAAAGCTTTGTATGACTGACTCGCCATACAAAGCTTTTTTAATTATCAGACCTTATATCCGATATATAAACCTCAAAAACAGACCCGCCCACAATCAGCTGAATCTTTTGTCCTTTAAGATACAGTGAATCGCCAACATTCACGCCATGTTCAAGAGCGGTTCCTTTCACTCTCGTCGCTATTGTCGCTTTCGCCTTGCTCGGTGTGGCCTGAATTTCTTCAACATTCACCCAGCTTACCGTTCCAAGCTCTGTACCGGCATCCGCGTCTACACATTTCTCTCCCTCGCCCACTGCATAAAGCAAGTCGGCCGGCGCCCCTTCACATACATAAACGAACTCATAACTTCGGTCGCCGTCATTATTTCCTATAGTAATTTTATATACCAATGCCACCAGGCTGAATAAAACCAATGCAATTAATATCAAATCTATTAAATTAAACTTCCACAATAACCTTTTTTCCATATTTCCCACCTGCCATATCTATATTATAAACTAACTTATTCACAAATACAAGAAAAATTTTTTCGACATTCCCGGTCGAATAACGTCTTATCCTTATAAACTATAAATCATCCACTCGCATTTTCAGCCAAGCTGTCGCAAAATGTATATGGAAATATTTTGCATTTTATCTATATAGTGTGGTATAATATGTAAAAGAACACAATATATTTTAGATTTAAACCGAAAGGGGTATGGAAATGTTGTTAGATTATAAAAATGCCGGAACAGTGAGAGAAATAGAGAGAAGAAACCCGAAAATTGAGTCATCGACTATGCACACGAGTTTTACAAAATGCGGTGAGGTACGAACCGTGCCTATCGCAAATATTTCGCCGAATCCCAATCAGCCGCGGCGTGAATTTGACAAGGCGGCGCTTCAGGACCTTGCAATTTCAATTATGGAATACGGGCTTATGCAGCCCATCACAATCAGACAAACCGGGCCGTTTAATTATGAGCTTATCGCAGGAGAGCGCCGTCTCACCGCGTGCAAAAGCTTAGGAATGACCTACATACCGGCAATCATTATGCGTGCCGATGATACAGACAGTGCCGTTCTTGCTTTGGTTGAAAATATTCAGCGCGAGAACCTCAATTATATTGAAGAAGCAGAGGCGTTCTGTACACTCATAACCGAACACGGATTAACCCAGGAACAGCTTGCGGACAAGCTCGGAAAAAGTCAATCAACCATAGCGAATAAGATTAGAATTCTTCGGCTCTCACCCGAGGTGCGCCGCATTTTGGTTGAGAATTCTCTGACAGAAAGGCACGCACGCGCTCTTCTTCGGCTTTCCGAGGAAAGACAACAGCTTCGCGTGTTAAAACTTATTGTTGACAGAGGACTTAATGTTTCAAAAACAGAAGAGCTTGTGGACAAGCTTCTCCGTGGGCCTGAATCTGCAATGTGCCAGCCGAGAAATATGCGCGTATTTAAGGATATAAGAATTTTCACAAACACAATAAAACAGGCGGTTGATATGATGCGCCGTTCGGGAATAGAGGCGAAGGCAAAAAAGCAAGAGGATGATTCAAGCATAGAGTATACAATTATCATTCCCAAAAATAAAAAATAGTGTTTTTTCCTCATATGGCTTGAAAATTTCGTATATACAAAAGTTATAAAGGAAAAAGTTAAGATTTTTTTAAATTTTGGCAAAAACACTTGACATTCCTCTCATTATGAAGTACGATTATATTTAGATTTGCACTTATAGAATTAATTTTATACTGCCTGCTATGCCAAAACTTTTGGCTATAAATTCGGGCAAAGGCAAAGTGCTTCAGGAGGGTTTACTATGAGTAAGGTTTTTATACCCGAGGGGTATAAGTCGCCGCTTGGAATGTACGATACGCAAGCGGCAATCGAATTTATAAAAAGTACGTTCGTATCACATTTTACAGAGGCTCTGAATCTTCGCAGGGTCAGTGCTCCGCTTTTTGTCAGTGAGGATAGTGGCCTTAATGATAACCTTAACGGCGTTGAACGTCCGGTTGCGTTTGACATTCCGGACGCGGATAACACACAGGCACAAGTCGTTCACTCACTTGCTAAGTGGAAGCGTATGGCGCTTAAAAAATACGACTTCAAAGTAGGCAAGGGTCTGTATACCGATATGAATGCAATACGCCGTGATGAAGAGCTCAGCAACATTCATTCGGTCTATGTTGATCAGTGGGATTGGTGTAAGGTTATATCAAGAGATGACAGAAACATCGATTATCTTAAAGAAACGGTGAATAAAATTGTCAATGCTCTTTGCGATACTCTTGAAGAGGTTAAGGCCGAATATCCCGCTCTGAATATTAATATCAGCCGAAATGTTAAGTTTGTCACAACCCAAGAGCTTGAAGATATGTATCCCGACAAAACTCCGAAGGAGAGAGAGAATATTATCGCAAAAGAGTTTAAGACGGTATTCGTTATGCAGATAGGCGACTTACTTAAATCAGGGGAAAAGCATGACGGCAGGGCTCCCGACTATGATGATTGGGCGCTTAACGGTGATATAATAATATGGAACGATGTTTTAAACTCGGCATTTGAAATTTCTTCAATGGGTATCAGAGTCGATGAAAAATCACTTGCAGAACAGCTTAAAAAAGCCGGATGCGAGGAACGCAAAGAACTTCCATTCCATAAGGCACTTCTTGCCGGTGAACTTCCTTTGACCATAGGCGGCGGAATCGGTCAGTCGAGAGTATGTATGCTTCTTCTCGGAAAAGCGCATATTGGCGAGGTTCAATGCTCACTCTGGGACAAGAAAACAATAGAAACCTGTAAAAATGCAGGAGTTCAGATTTTATAAACTCACACATTAAAGGGCCGCCGTAAAGCGGCCTTTTATATGTGTCTTTCATAGAATTCAGAGTAGCATATTGATAAATTCATACAACCTATTATAGGAGGAAAACAAAATGATTCAAGTTATACTTGTTCTTAATAAAATTGAATGTTTAAACAGGCTAATTACGGAATTTATGAACAACGGAATAACCGGAGGAACAATTCTTGACAGCCACGGCATGGTAAGAACAGCAAAGGACTTTGGCGACAACCCGATATTTGATATGTTTCGCGAAATATTTGACATTGATGAAACTAACAGCAGCAAGGTTATTTTTATGATTGCCGAGGAGTCACAAGTACGGACTATTTCGAAAATCGTTAATGAAGTAACAGGAGGCCTCCAAAATCCAAATACGGGAATCCTATTCTGCACACCTGTGATTTACATAGAAGGCCTCAGGAAAAACAAACCTCATAAAGATGTTGAAGGAGCGTAATGGTTATGCAATACCGCAAGGACAATAAATATGGCAATGATTTATCGGCTCTCGGTTTTGGCTGTATGCGTTTTACAAAGAAGTTTGGGGTAATTGACCAGGACAAGGCCGAGGCGGAAATGTTACTTGCCCTTAAAGGCGGAGTAAACTATTTCGATACCGCCTATGTATATCCGGGAAGCGAGGTCTGTCTCGGAAAGTTTTTAGCAAAAGGCTATCGCGACAAGGTCAATATAGCAACCAAGCTGCCTCATTATATAATCAAAAATCTTTCGGATGCAGATAAAATATTTGACGATGAGTTAAAACGATTACAGACGGACAGAATAGATTATTATCTAATCCATATGTTAACAGATATAGAAAGCTGGAACCGTATTGTTGATATGGAAATAAAGGATTGGATTTCAAGGAGAAAACAAGACGGACGAATAAAAAGAATCGGTTTTTCGTATCATGGCGGAGGAAAAGGGTTTATCGACATATTAAATGCCTACGATTGGGATTTTTGTCAGATTCAATTTAATTATATGGATGAAAACAGTCAAGCAGGATTGTCAGGGCTCAAAGCGGCGGCCGAAAAAGGGATTCCGGTTATAATTATGGAGCCTCTGCGGGGTGGAAGACTTACAAACGGGCTTCCGGCTGATGCAAAAAAAATATTTGCTTCACAAAAAAAGAAAATGAGTCCGGCGGAATGGGGACTTCGATGGATATGGAATCATCCTGAAGTCACTGTAATACTTTCCGGTATGAATTCTATTGAACAGGTTGAAGAAAATATGAGAGTTGCTTCCGATGCAATTCCGAATTCACTTTCAAGGGACGAGCTTTCAGTGTATCAGGAAGTTAAAAAAATAATTAATAAAAACATCAAGGTTCCGTGCACCGGCTGTGCTTACTGTATGCCATGTCCGCATGGGGTTGACATCCCAACCTGCTTTAGATGTTACAACGTAAAAGCGTCAGACGGATGGTTTAACGGTATAAGAGAGTATCTTATGTGTACTACATTCAGAAAAAATAAATCAAACGCTTCTTTGTGTAAAAAATGCGGCAAATGTGAAAAGCATTGTCCGCAAGCAATTAAAATACGAGAAGAACTTGATAATGTTACAAATGAAATGGAACGGCTGCCTTACAAGTTTGCCCGGACAGTATCTAAAATAGTGAAATTCTAACTAATTCTTGCCATCAGCAAATTTCGCCTCTCGGCATACCTTATGTACGCCTTCGGGTATCCTAAAACTAAAGCTTTGGCTCAGTTTGTTGATTCCAAAGCTTTTTTTTCATTCCCTTGTATTAATCTAAAATAAAAACCCCCAACGAGCAAACTCGTCAAGGGTTCTTAATGTACCGGCGGCGACTTATGTTTCCGGGAGGTCGCCCTCCAAGTATTTTCAGCGCAAAGAAGCTTAACTACTGTGTTCGGAATGGGAACAGGTGTGACCTTCTCGCTATAACCACCGATTATTTCTTTCGCCGGGCAAGTTTGAGTCTCATCTCAACCGAGCCGGTTACTTTTGTAATAAACATATCATATGAAATTTCTTTCGCCGGGCACGCTTGAGAATCATCTCAACCGAGCCGATTACTTTTGTGATAAACATATCATACGATATTTCTTTCGCCGAGCAAGTTTCATCTGAGCCTTGCCAGCCGCTTTTGTGTTTAGATTGATAAAGAGAAGTGTAAGATTATCTCTTACTCACAATTCTAAGTTTTTAGGTCAAGCCCTCGACCTATTAGTATCGGTCAGCTCAATGCGTTACCGCACTTACACCTCCGACCTATCAACCACATAGTCTACGTGGGGTCTTACTTGTTTAAAACAATGGGAAATCTTATCTTAGGGTGGACTTCACGCTTAGATGCCTTCAGCGTTTATTCCTTCCGTACTTAGCTACCCAGCCGTGCCTTTGGCAAGACAACTGGTACACCAGTGGTACGTCCATCCCGGTCCTCTCGTACTAAGGACAGCTCCCTTCAAATTTCCTGCGCCCGCGACAGATAGGGACCGAACTGTCTCGCGACGTTCTGAACCCAGCTCGCGTACCGCTTTA
>ERZ780226.503-NODE-503-length-35516-cov-21.070303_pt1 | contig 35516 bp, 32 predicted proteins | sample MGYA00511165_ERZ780226 | MGnify/ENA primary metagenome ERZ780226 (study PRJEB29588, sample SAMEA2152373) | human gut metagenome | biome: human gut; feature: human-associated habitat; material: faeces | place: Denmark | collected 2008/2010 ...
CCTTTATCAATTTTTGCTATTGACTTTATATTCTCATCTATTTTTGCCTTAGATAAAACATTTGACATTTCTTTAATTACAAATGGTTTATAATTATTAATTGCCTTTTTATAAAAGTTTATTATATTTGTAACTACACTTTTAGAATTATATATATCTTTAACTCTTTTTATATTGTTTTTATTAATTTTACTTTTATTACTTAACTTATATTTTTCTATAATTCTTTTTGCCAAATCTAAATAATCTCCAGTATTGTATATAGATGTATCGTCATTTAACATCTCCACCATACCTGAATTTTTACTTCCTACAATATGAATTCCTGTGATCATGGATTCTAATATTACATAAGGAAAGTTATCAAATAGTGATGGGAATATACCTACTTTTGCTTGATTCAAATATAAGTTTAAATCATAATTAGGAATTTGTCCTACAAATATAAGGTTATCTTGATATTTTGTGTCAACTAACTCTTTTATATATTCTATTGTGGAAATATTTTTACTGTTTCTTGTAGTATCTTTACCAATAAATTTAATTTTAAGATTGGGATATTCTCTAAATACTTCATTTAATGCTTTTGCAAGAACAATTACACCCTTTCTTTCTTCTAAACTCCCAATGAATAATAATTCATCATTTTTTTTAATATTTTTATCATAGTAGAAATTCTTTATATTCGCAGGATTTGGAATTACAAAAATATCATTAGGTGACATTTTGAAATCTTTAACTATTATTTCTTTTAAAACTTGAGAACAGCAAGTAACTAAATCAGCGTGTTTAATCATATAATTTTCCCATTTTAACATTTTTTTAGTGATTTTACCAAAATTATTTTTATTATATTTTAACCATACTTTTAACGGAGTATGAAGTCTAACAACAATAGGTATCTTACGATATTTCTCAAAAAAGATTGTTTCAGCACCCCAGTCTGGAACTTCAATTATATCAATTTTGTCATTGTCTTGTAATATTTTTAATTCCTTTGCTACTAATCTCCTATATTCTTCATAATTCCATATCTGATTTTTTGTTTGCTCCACAAATATCCTTGTGATATTAACACCATTCTCAACATATTTCTTATTTTCTTTCAAACTTCTACATATAACAAACACTTGATTTCCTTGTTTAACTAATTCTTCAGCCATATTTTTTTGATATGTAGCTATTCCACCAAAATTAGTTTCTTCAGGATATTCTTCGTGTACAAAACAAATTCTCATATATTATATTCCCTCACTTCTATAAAATTAATAATTTTACTTTCTTAAGATTAATTTTTTTGATACTATATCAAATGTTTCTTGAACTGATATAGTATCAGTATACAATCTAACATCTGCATTTTTTTCAACATTTTTACCAAACAACAGCTCGTCAGAATATGCACTATTAATTCTTCTAGATAATTCTTCTTTTGTATGATTTCTTAATGGATCATTCATTAATCTATCATTCATATTTGAAAAATTAGAGTATGTTAAATTAATCATTTTTACACTAATTCCCAATTTACCTAATTTCTCTCTTAAATTAATTATTGCTTCTAAATCTTTATAAGAAACATAAAGAATTATTTTCTTTTTCTCAAGTAATTTTTCTTCACAATCTTCTAATAAAATACCATAAAATGTACCATTTTCTTTACAAATTACTTTTGAATCCCCACTCCATAATAAATATTTACCATCATCAGCATATTTTTTAAATTCATTATGCTCTAAATATCTGTAAAATCCTTGCTGATCGTCTGCTCTTTGTTTCCTTGTAGTGCAATGTCTAGGTACACCATAATCATAAATTTTTACTATCATATTTCCGATAGTTGTTTTACCTGCACCAGAAGGTCCCATTATTGTAATTATATCTTTGTCTTCCATTTTTCCTCACCAAATTTCTTAAAACCTTAAAAACACAAGGTTTATGGATACCAACAATATTTCCTCTTTAAAATTATCAAAAATGTAAATGCCTCATTTTGTAAACTTTGTGCGTATACTACCATTATTTTTATTAAATGTCAACGACTTTTATATATATGTAGTGTTAGTTGCACATTATATATATTGGGTTTATGCATCAGTAAAAGAAACTTGATATTATGACAGAACATAGTGAAATAATCGATGAATTTATAAAGAAAAAAGTTTTTTTATTGATAAATTTAATAATTCAGCATCAATTTATTAAATAATATCTTGGTATAATTTAAAATAGTATAAACATATTTATTTTAATACAATAAATCTAAAAAATGTTCTTGTACCCACTATTTTAAATCTCTTTATCAATATGGGAACATATTACTAAATAAAAAGTTGATAACTCAAGCTTTTTCTTTTGTTATCAATTTCTAATTCTCTATATATTGTATCAGTATTAAAGTTAAAGTAAATAATTAATTTTACATGTTTTCTATCGCCATTTATTTTTTCAACTTCTACTCTTTCAACCAATATTCTCATCAAATTAGGTAGCTCATTTTGTAGATTAACTTTTGAAGTAAGTGTATTTCTAACTTCTGTTATCTTTTTATTTAATTTAATAAGTTCAGAGTCATGGTTATTTAATCTATCAGCTTTTGCTCTTAAAGAATTAATTTCATTATTAAACTTATCATTTCTTTTTTTAAACTCTAAATCATCAATCATTCCTTTAGTACTTAAATCTAATAATTTATCCTTAAGATTCTCTATTTTTATGATTTGATTGTTTATGCTTTCAACATTATCTGAACTCTTATTACTGCTTATAATATTTTCATATTCATTTATTACCCCATTTAAATATTCTTTTTTATTATCTATAAAATCACTAAATATTTGGATAAATATCTTGTCTAGATAATCTTCTCTTAAGATTGGTGAAGCACAGGCACCAACACCTTCTTCCTTATATTTTTTACAGAACCATGTAGGATTGTTTGTTCTATTACTTCCACCAGCCCTTATAAATACATTTCCACAATCCTTGCAGTATAATAAACAGCTATATTTTGAATTCTCTAATGATTTTTCAGAATTTAGAATGTGTCTTGCAGATGATTTTTTTCTCATCTCATGTAATTCATTTGCTTTATTCCATAACTCTTCAGATACAATTGCTGGAACTCTATCATCTTTTTCAATTATTTGTCTTTCTTTTGGAACTTTTTTCTTTTTATGTGTTTTATAATTTTCAACCTCAGTTAATCTAGCAGTATAATATCCTTTATATCTAGGATTAGTTAAAAATTTTGCCATTGTTGTCCCAGAATAAGGTTCTCCTTTTGAATTTAAGTATCCCATTTTTGCAAGATCTTGTCCTATCTTTTTAAGTCCAACTTTACCTGATACATAAGTTTCAAAAAGATATGTAATTATTGGTGCTTCTGCTGGATTAATTTCATATCTTCCATCTTTTTTGAAATATCCAGTTAAATTACCACCAATAAGTTTTCTATCTTTAATCATTCTGTTAACACCAAATTTAACTCTTTCAGATAGTTTTCTAACTTCATCTTGAGCCAAACTTGACATAATTGTTAACCTAAACTCCGAATCTTCCCCTATTGTATTTAGATTATCAGATAAAAAATATACAATAACACCTTGTTTTAATAAATACTCTGTATATTTTATACTATCAACAGTATTTCTTGAAAATCTTGATATCTCTTTTGTAACTATCATATCTATTTTTCCTAAAGTAGCATCCTCAATCATTTTTAAAAATCTTTCTCTATTTTTTACAGCAGTTCCACTAATTCCCTCATCTATATAACCACCACAGAATACCCAGTTTTTATTTTCTGTTATCATCTCTTCAAAATAGTTTTGTTGATTTTCCAAACTATTTAACTGATCATCCTTATCTGTTGAAACACGAGCATAATAAACTACTCTAAGTTGCATATCATAAATTGTTTTTCCCTTTCTTAAATCTTCTCTTGCTCTTTTTATATCCATTATTTACTCCTCCCATGTTCTTAAAAAGCAAGATAACTAGGATGATGACATGCTACAATGAGCCAAACCATCACTAATCTTGTCTTTATATTCATTTTTTATTTTTGTCATTCTTCCAAGTATTGATTGTTCCATTAAACTAAAAACTTTTAAATCAATAACTTTACTCTCATATAATTCTCTATTTAAAATTAGTCGCCATTCTAATAGCTTATATTCTAAAGGTAAATGTTTGCAACTACACTTTATAAAAGTTTCATCCGTGTTATACATGTTATACCATCCTCATCAAACTATATGAGATAAAGATGTGAATAATACTAAATAAAAAAATGACATTATTCTTTTTATCGATATATGTTTTAAACTTTAATTTATCTTTTTTAGGTAAAATTACCTATTTTCGTATCCAATATACTTTTCATATTCTTTAATAATTGTTCTAATATATTAATCTATATAACTAAAATCAAGTATTAATACGTTATAGCCATTATTTTTAAACATTTTAAAAGTATTCCGCCTTCCTCTCTTTTAAGGTCAGAGTGGTATATAATACCATGATGCATAAAATCACTGGTAGTATATACTTTCTTTAAGTTGTAATAAAAAAACTTAAAAATGTTCTTGTAGTAACACCAAGATTACATGAGTTCTCTACTACTTGTAAATATGTTTGTGCTCCATGTCCTCCTGCCTTCCAGCATCTTATTCTAGCATTTTCAACTTGTATTGAACCGCCATCATAAAAAGTATCTTTATCAAGATCAACTGTTTTTTCTTCAATGGAGGCAGCTAATGTTATTATTTTAAATGTAGAACCTGGCTCATATGTACTCCATATTGGTAGATTTCTATTTATTTGTTCTATAGTATAATCTTTATAATTAGAAGGTGAAAAATTAGGCCTAGATGACATAGCGAGTATTTCTCCATTATTTGGATTCATTACTATTGCAAGTGCTTGTTCTGCATTATATTTAGTCATAACATTATCCAGTTCTCTTTCTACTGATTTTTGTATATCTAAATTTATTGTAAGCTGTAAATTTATTCCATCTTGCGGTTTTTCATATATTTCACTCATTTTTAATCTATTACCTTTTGCATCACTAAAATATTTAATTGAACCATAACTACCAGTTAAATACTTATCATATTGTAATTCTAATCCACTTAAACCCTGATTATCTATTCCTACATATCCAATAACATGTGAAAGAAGTTTATCATAAGGATAATATCTTTTACTTTCCTTTAAGAGATATACTCCATCATAATTAAGTGCATTTATTTTATCCGCTATTTCATAACCTAATCTTCTTCCTTCTGGATGTACTCTTTCTATTGATGTTTTTTTTGATACGTGCTTATACATTTCATCGTAACTCACACCTAATATTTCACTTAATGATTTACTTACTTTTTCTTTATCTTTTATTTGATTTGGTATTAAAACAAGTGATGTTGTAGTTATATTATCTGCAATAATTAAATTATTTATGTCATAAATAAGTCCTCTACTCGCTTCTATTGGTAAATTCCTGCTCCATAAATCACTTGCTAAATCATTTAGCTTTTTATACTGAAATAATTGAATATACCCAACTTTGCCTATTACAAGAATAAACAAAAATATTATCGCTATAAATACTATTTTAATTCTTTTATGAACAAATTTAAAAAACATATTCTTCACCACTTAATTATATGTTTTTAATTTCAATTTATTTAATTATTATAAAATTAAACTTTTCCGTTCGTAATATACCAATTTCATATTTAATAATTTTACTATTTTTTTAAATATACTACTAACGTGTACTGGTAAAATTATATTGAAAAAAATCACATTAAGTGATTTATATTCTCCAATAAGGTGTTCCACAACCAAAATTGTTTTTATTAAGTTTATTGGATCTTGCTATGACGATTGAATAATTGCTTTCTAATTCGTAATCTTTATAATGAAATTTGCAATAATTTTTCAATATAAAGTTTTTGTTAGGGATTTTTGTCAACACGAAATGTTATAGTTGTAATTGATTTTGCTGCTACTTCGTCTAGAGTTACAGTTAAAGTATGTGATGGATCATCATAATTATATTGTTGTGAAGTTACAACAGTGTTATTAATTACTACGCTTCCATCTAGGAATTTAACTAGATTGGTATTTATAACGTCTGTTACAGTTGGATTTTCGTATGCCATTTCTGATTGATTATCAATAGTTATTGTATAAGTTAAGCTTCCACTACCACAGTTTTGTTTATCTGCTGTTTTGGTTAGAGTTAACCATCTATTATATTTACAACAGAGGTATTGGATGTTAATGAAGTTGGTATGTTATTATAAGTTACTTTTGAACTTACTGTATTACTTAATTCGTTCATAGTTACCTCCTACAATAAATCACATGCAAGTTTGAATACATTATTTATGAATTATTGTTTGAAAAAAACAAAATAACTAAAAAGTTATTTTTGTTCCTGTCTTTCCTTTTAGTGCATCTGTTGCACTTTCTAATGACGTTATTATAGCAGTGGCTTTATTATTGTTTTCTAGGAAATTTATGCAAGCTTCTATTTTAGGAAGCATACTTCCTTTTGCAAATTGATCTTCTTTTATATATTGTTTTGCTTCTTTTATTGTCATGTTATCAATTGCTAATTGATTTTCTTTGTTATAATTTATATAAACTTTGTCAACAGCAGTTAATATAAGTAATATGTCTGCATCCATTTGACTTGCTAATTTTGCACTTGCAAAATCTTTGTCTATTACTGCATCTACCCCTTTTATTTTTCCGTTATCATTTATTACAGGTATTCCTCCACCACCAACAGTTATTATTATATTTCCGTTATTTACTAACTGTTTTATTATATTTAATTCTAATATATCTATTGGTTTTGGTGATGGGACAACTCTTCTATAACCTCTACCTGAATCTTCTACAAATGTAAATCCTTTTTCTTTTTCTTGCTTTTCTGCAACTTCTTTGCTGTAGAACATTCCGATTGGTTTAGTTGGATTAGAGAAGGCATTATCATTTTTGTCTACTAATACTTGTGTAATAATTGTTGCACAATTTTTATCTATATTATTATTTTTTAATTCTTCACTTATTGCTTGTTGTAAATGATATCCAATATAACCTTGACTCATTGCTCCACATTCTGCAAATGGCATACTACATACACTACCACTTGCACTTCCTAAATCAAATGCAAGATTTATTATTCCTACTTGTGGTCCATTACCATGAGCAATAACAACTTCATTTCCTTCTTTTACTATTTCTACTATTTGTTTTGCTGTATTTTTTACAAGTTCTAATTGTTCTATTGGCGTTTTACCTAGTGCATTACCTCCTAATGCAATTACTATTTTGTTCATATTTACCTCCGTTATGTTTATTATTCTTTTATTTTATTTTTTAATGTTATCGTTAGTTTATCTTCTTTTGTTAATTTTGTATTTGGTTCTATGCTTTGTTCTATTACGTATCCATTACCATTTATTTCGCAATTTATATTTGCGAGTGTGCAATATGTCCTTACTTCTTTTTTAGACCAATTGATAAAGTTTGGTAATATAATTTCATTGCTATTTGTTAATAAATATATTTTTTCTGTAACTGAATAAATGGTATTTGTTTTTGGATAAGTACTTATTATTTTATCTCCATTTCCTATTACTATTATATCAGAAAATTTATCTGATAATTCTTGTTTTACTTTTTCAACATCTTGGTTTATGTAATTATCTAGTTTATAACTATCAGATGTGTTTTTAATATTTGGATTATATATACTTTTATAGTTAGCGATGTCTTTTACAAGTCCTTTTACTATGTTTTGTATTCCTCTAGAACCACCATATGGTTTTTTCATTACTGTATATATTATTACTTCTGGATCATCTTTGGGAAACATACCTGAAAAACTTCTTATATAATTTATATCATCAAAATAATATTTGCCTGTTGATGAATTAACATATTGAGCAGTTCCTGTTTTTCCTATTAAGTCATAACCATTCATTTTGAATCCAGCTCCTGTTGAATAATATAAATCATTATATATTACTTTATACATTAATTCTTTTATTTGATCTACGGTATTTGTTGATACGACTCTTCCTAATTCTTTTCTTGTACCATTATATACTATTTCGTTATTGTTTGTATTTACGATTTTATCTACTATATATGGTTTTATCATTATTCCATCATTAGATATTGTTGTAAGTGCTTGAATCATTTGTATAGGTGTTATGGTTATACCTTGTCCGAATCCAGCATTTGCTACTTCTACTTCGTATTTAAAATTTAGTGTTCCTGACAATTCTCCTGGTAATTCTATTCCTGTTTTTGTTCCGAAACCAAATTTTTGGAAATATTTTTTTAGTTCTTCTGCCGTGAAATATTTTTGGGTTAGGTAAGATATACCTACATTTGATGAATATAAAAAGCCCTCATCGTAAGTAATAGTCCCAAATCCCTTTTGATACCAGTCAAATATTTCGTTTTCTCCTATTTTTATTGATCCGGATTCAAATGTATCGTTACCATCATATACTCCTTTTTCCATTGCTGACATGTATGTAAATGTTTTCATTGTACTACCTGGTTCATATGAAAATGACGTGAGTGGATTTAAATAATTAGTTATGTTTTTTATGTTTGGGTTAAATGATGGGCAAGCGGTACTTGATAATATCGCTCCTGTTTTAGCATCTGCAACTACTGTTATAGCCCATTCTGGATTGTATTCTTCGCATGCTTCTTTTACATACTTTTCTGTAAAAAATTGTATGTTGCTATCAATAGTTAAGTATATATCAACACCATCTACACTTTCTTTTTTTTCTTCTCTTGTATTTGGCATTTTATATCCATTTATGTCTTGTTGGTAAATAGTGTATCCATCTTCACCTTTTAACATATCGTTGTAATATGATTCGATTCCCATTTCTCCTATTAATTCTCCATCATCAGTTGCTCTTACATATCCAAGTATGTAAGATGAGAAATCATCGTTTTGATAATATCTTTTATATGATGAGATAAATGAAATACCTGGTAAATCAAGTTCTTGTATTTGTTCTTTTTTTAATTCGCTTATTCCTCTTCCACCGGGACCAAGTTCTACTTGATAAGCATTTCTATTAAGTAATAGTAATATTGATTCTTCACTCATTCCTAATATAGGAGATAACTCTTTAGCCGTTTTTTCTTTATCAACTACGTGTTGTGGATTTTTAAAGCCCTCGCTTCTACTTTCTGATAGGTATGCAATAACTGTATATGAGTTAACTGTTTGTGCAAGTGTATTACCGGTAACATCATATATTGTTCCCCTTTTTGCATATACTACTTTTTTTCTTGTATTTCTGCTTGATACAAAGTTTTTCATGTCAACTCCATCTATTGTTTTTGCAAGAGATAGGAATGACATTCTAAATATTACAACAATAAAAAAAAGAAGGATAAATGCAAAAATAAGTTTATTAAATTTTACTTTATTAACATTTACCTTTCTTTTCATATGACACCTCTAGTTATTTGAAATTACTTTTACATTATCACTATTATAACTAAGTCCAGCATTATCTGCAATTATATCTATATTAGCGAGTGATTTTAATTCGTTAACTTTCATGTTTAAACTTTCATTTGAATTTTTTTGTCTGCTTATTTCACTTTTTAACTTTTCTACTTCCAAATTCATATTTGATAGTGCTGCCTTACTTAGTACATTAACAACAGGAAAAGTGACTAATAAAATTAAACAAAATTTTATTAACATTCTTTCAATTCTAAATAATTTTACTTTCTTTTTATTCTTTTTCATGTTGTTATCTCCTTTTATTCTTTTATTTTTTCTGCAATTCTTAAAGTAGCACTCCTACTTCTATTATTATCATCTAATTCTTCATTTGTTGGAGTGTATTTGCCTATTAATTTTAGTTTAGGCATATATTCATAAGGTACATCTGGAAGTCCCTTAAATACTTTATTTACTTCACTATTTTTTTTAAATATTTCTTTACATATTTTATCTTCTAATGAATGAAATGTTATAACACATATTCTTCTATTTTTGTTTAATAAATCTATTGCATCTTTAAGTGCACTTTCAAATACTTCTAACTCTTTATTTACTTCTATTCTTATTGCTTGGAAACATCTTTTTGCTGGATGAGTTTCTCTTTTGTATTTTTCTGGAACTCCAGATTTAATTATCTCAACAAGTTCCAGTGTAGTTTCTATTTTTTTGTTTTTTCTGTATTCTACTATTTTTCTTGCAATACTTTTTGAATATTTTTCTTCCCCATATCTATAAAATATGGTAATTAAATCGCTTTCTTTGTAATTATTAACTACTTCATAAGCAGATAGTGGATTATCTTTATCCATCCTCATATCTAACAGTGCATCTTTATGGTAACTAAAGCCCCTTTCTTTATTATCTAGTTGAGGGCTTGATACTCCTAAATCAAATAGTATTCCATCTACTTTATTTATTCCTCTTTTGTTTAATTCTGATTTTAAATTAACAAAGTTGGAATGTATTATTTCAAAATTTGATCCAATTGAACTTAGCTTTTTGTTGCTAAATAGAATTGCTTCTTCATCTTGATCAAAGGCATAAAGCCAACCCTTTTTATTCTTTTCGAGGATTTTTCCGCTATGTCCTGCATATCCAAGAGTACAGTCAACATATATAAGTCCATCTTTAATGTTAAGCCCATTTATAGCTTCTTCTAATAGTACACTCTTATGCATATTACACCTCAAATAAATGTTCAGCAATTTCAGTTACATTTTCCATTGATTCATTTAAGAACTTATCGAAGTTTTCTTTTGACCATATCTCTATTCTATCGTTAACGCCAATTATAACACATTCTTTTGTTAAATTTGCGTAACTTGCTAGCGGAGATGATATGTTAATTCTTCCTTGTTTGTCGAATTCACATATAGTGGCTGCTGATAGAAAAAATCTTTGAAATGATCTTACATCTTTTTTAGTGAATGATAATTCATTTAATTTATTTGTTATGTTATTCCAAGTTTCTTTTGGATACACAAATAAACATGAATCAATTCCTCTAGTAATTACAAATGTTTCCCCAAGATCATATCTAAATTTTGAGGGCATTATTATTCTTGATTTTTCATCAATATTATGATGATATTCACCCATGAACATATTATCCCCCACTTTCTACCACTATTCATCCACCGTCTACCACTATGATACTATTTATTAAGTTTATGGTCAAGTAAAAAGAATAAGAAAAATTAATTTCTTATTCGACTTTACATATTATTTTACAAATTTATTTTTTTATCTATAATAAGATACTTTATCGCTCCAATAGCGTTCTCCACTTGGAAAATTTATAAGATCTCTTGGATTTAAACATCTAGCAGCATAAGCAGAATATCCGCTATAATCTGTAAATCTAAGGCCCGTAGATATCGCTAAATGTAAGTGTGGTCCTGTTGCACTTCCTGTATCTCCCATCATACCTATAACTGAATCTTTTGTAACTACATCTCCTTTTTTTACCAAAATTCTACTTAAGTGTGCGTAAGATGAAGAATATGCTTTTCCATTTATATTGTGATGAACTGTTATTTGGTTTCCTCCCCACTGATCATACCATGTTGCTACTACTTTACCGTTTGCTATTGAATATATTTTATTATTATATCCATAACCGTTTGTTAAATCTATTCCTTCATGTAAACCAGCTGATGCGATTAGCTGACCCCAACTATTGTATATTGGATTTCTATATCCAAATTCACTTGATACGAATCCTTCTCCAAATGGTCTCCAAAATTTAGTATCTGATGGTAATAATTTGTTAGCACATGTACTTATATCTTCATTTTCACCACAACCAGCGTCTTTATACATCTGTATAACTGCTTTTGCATTTTTTATTTCATCTTCAATACTAGTTCCTAATTCATATAATTTTACTTTTGAATTAGTTAAATCTGTTATTTTAACAGATAATACACTTTGTCTATTTTCTAAATCCTTTTGTCTAGTAGCAAGTTCTTTTTTCTTATCTTCATTTTTCTTAATCATGTCTTGCATTTCAATTATTAAATCTGAATTATATTCAGTAATTTGTTCAGTTATAGCATATCTATATATAAACTCTTCAATGCTATCTGCTCCAAACAAATATTCTATATAAAATGAATTACCCTCTGTTTTTTGTAAAGATGACATCAATTTTTTTATACTTTCATCTTTTTCAATTATTTTTTTACCCAAATCTTCTATTTCTTTTGTTGCTGTTTTTATATCATTTGTTATAGTATTTATTTCATTATAAATACTTCCTATTTCATTTTGTACAGTTGCAATTTCAGATTCAGTTAAACTAATATTGTTATTATTTTCATTTTCTCTTTTTTCTATTTCATCTAATTCACGTCTTAAATCTGCAATTGTTTTTGCATTTGTATTATTTGGATAAAATATAACTAAACTAGGAAATAACATAAGTATTATCAAAAACATTGCTTTTAACTTCTTCATTATACTACCTACCTTTTACTAATCTATAAATCTTTTTTAATTGTACACTAAATTTTGAAAATATGAAATACCAAAATTTATTAATTGACAAATCAAATTCACCTACAAACTCTAAAACTATTGGATTATATTTTGCTTTTGTTTTAGTTAAATGATCATCAAATGTTCCTTCTACTCCTTCTAAATCTGCATAATCATATTCTTTATTTAGCATATCTATAAAACTATTAATATGTACACTTGCATTGGTATTTAAGTATGGAAATACTTCTTCAAATGTTCCAGCATATAAGTATTCTACTTTTTTTATTCCTTCTTTATTTGGAGGAATTATAGCAAGGGTAGCTGCTATTTTAATATCATTACCATATTTTTCTTTTGCAATTTTTGCGTCTTCTAATTGTTCTTTATATTTATTTATTTGATTTTCATCTTTTTCTTTTTTTATTTCGGATTCTAAAAATGACATAAATTTATCTACATTTACACTTGCAAAATACATATATGCATCATCTTTAAAAGAATTCATAATTCTTTTAAAATAATCTTTATTTCTAAGAGATATACCTTGTCTTTTTTCTGTACTTTCTATTATTCTATAGAAATCATCTATACAAGAATCATCATGTACACAGGTAAAAGTCACACCCCTTTTTGTTTGAAACTCGCCATGATATCTTTTGGCATTTCTTTTAAAGTTAGAAAGCAATTCCTGTTCTGTTAATCTTTTGTTATTTTCATCTATTAAACTTATTGCCATATTATATCTTGGTTGAATATATGCTCCAACTTCTTTTTTATATCCATTATGAATATAACCACATTCTTTTAGATTTTTAATTTTTAATTCATTATTTTTTGTATAGTTTTTAGGTGATACTTTTGTATCTTTTTTTATAAGTGTATCATAATATTCTTCACTAACTGCTATTAAAGGATCTATTTTGACTACAAATGCATGTATCTTTTTAGCGTATTCTTTTATACCTTTTGTGAACTCAATTAAATCTTCTTTATTTGTATAATCAACTAAAAATCCCTTTGGACTATAAATCATTTTTAAATTTAAAGGAAATTTCTTAATAAGAAGTAAAGCAACACCAACAATAGAATTATCTTTATATAAAGCACATAAAGTATGTTCCCAATCTTTTTTTACATTTGCCCACCTATAATCTTGAGTAATGGGTGCCATGGAATACTTTGATATGAATTTATTATATTCTTCTTTATCTATATCAACTTTAAACTTATACATATTATCACCGTATTAATTATATCACGTATATTTAAATAAGTAAAACTATAGAAAAATGGATAATGTAATCAACATTTCTGTATATTAAAAAAAGCAATTTTCATTTTTTAGAAAACATTGCTTTATATTTTTTATCTTTTTTATATTTAATCTAATTCTACATTATGATACACATTTTGTACATCGTTTGCATCATCCAATAGTTTTAATAGCTTTTTAAATATTTCTAAATCTTCACCAACAAGTTTTATTTTTTCTTTTGGTAATGTAGTTATTTCTTCTACCTCAAATGTAATATCCTTTTTATAATCTAATATAGCATTTTTTATTTTAAATAAATCTTGTGGGTTACCATATAGTGTTATAGTACCATTATCATTTTCAATTTCTGCATCTACTAATGCATTAAGTAGTGCTTCTAGTGTTTCATCTTCTGTTAATCCTTTAAATCTTACTATGCATAAATTATCATACATATAAGAAACTGAACCAGATGCACCTAATTTACAATGTGCTTTTGAAAAGGCAGCTCTTACATCTGCTACTGCTCTATTAACATTATCTGTAAGACAATCAATTAAAAGTGTTGATGCGCCAGGTCCAAAGCCCTCATATCTTAAACTTTCATATGATTCATCCACTCCACTTGTAACCTTATCTATTGCTCTATTTATTATATCACTTGGAACTTGTTCTTTTTTCGCTTTTTCAACCAATCTTTTTAATGTTGGATTTGCATCCAAATCAGTACTTTTTTTTGCTGCATTGTATATTTCTTTTGAATACATTGCATATAATTTACCTCTTGCAGCACCAGTTTTTTGTTTATCTGCTGCTATACTTGGAAATCTTCCCATAATTACACCTCAATCTAACCTGAATTTTATTTTACTCTTTTTACTGATTTTTTTCAACTTCTTTTTAATATATTGTAAAAGTTTATTATAATAAAATATTAATTTTCATTTTAAAAAAAGCACTAGTAAAATAAGTTTACTAGCACTTACCAATTTCGCAAAAGCTTTATGACCTCTTTTATTAAGCACCTGCTTTTAGTATGTATGGACTATCACTTGTTCCATTACCACTCTCTATTAAGACATTAGATTTTAGATAGATTGAGGGCGCAACAGCATAGGAGCGAGCCGCACCGTCGTAGCTACCAACACCATACACAAACCACGCATTGAAAGCATACGAAAGATTGCCAACAGGAGATAAATACCATGACCATGTATTTCTTTGCATCCAGTTATTATTATTGCATATATATGCATTTGAACTATCTTGCTTTTGCATATTTGTTTCACATACACTTTCACTACTTGCATATGCCCAATCTGTTGCATATGGAAGTCCTACATATCCAGTCCATGTTGTTATTCTTGTTACTGTGTCATTGCAACCAGTTCCACTAGAGCATAGCTTTCCATTTACACTTCCTCTTTCTGCTTGGTAAAATGCGAGTGTATCTGTTCTCATCATATACTCTATTGCACCTGTATTCCATATATGATTATCTATTAAACTTTTTGATGTTTCATCTATTGTCCCAGTTGGACATGTTGTTGTTCCATTGCTAGTGCTACCATAACACGTTACTGTTGTATCTCCTCCATAATACATCTTATTTAAATATACTTGCAAATCTGCTCCTTCATAATAACTTCCATCTTCATATGTACTTTCTCCCCATTGATTTATTCCATTTCCATTATTTATTGTTGAATCACTACTATCCCATGATAAGTTACCTAATGATTCACTTCTTACTAACTTAACATTATTACCAAATACTCCTATTATTCTCCATAATTCATTATTAAATCTTACATAGTTATTTGGATTACTTCCATAATATCTTATGTTTTCATCAGGTGTATTATCTATCTTTAGTCCTTCTCCATCATACTCTAGTAAATTTGTTATATATTCTGTTGCTTTCATTCCATATGTTGGTTTTGTTATTTCTTTTACTTCTGCATTCTCTTTTGTTCCATTTGTTATTTTTAATCCATCAAATTTACCTTTTCCTGTTATACTTACTTTTGCATTTCCATCACTATCAAAAGTTATTATACAACTTGCATAATCTTCATCACTTATCTTTGCTACATCTTTACAAGTTATTTCTTCATCTTTTCCTAGTAGTTTATCTGATACTTTCTTCTTTTCTGCACTATCTGCTATTAGTTGTGCTGCATTTTTAAATGAATCTTTTTTTGATGTTTCTATTACATCTAATATCCTTGGTATTGATATTACTAGTATTACTGCTAGTATTACTATTACTGCTAATAATTCTATTAGTGTAAATGCATTTTTCTTTTTTTTCATATTTTCACACGCTCCCTATATTTATACTATACGCCTATTATACACCCCCCCCCCTATGTTTGTCAAGAGAAAAATTGCTCTTTTTAACACAAAACGTAAAATTTTTATTTAAAGTCCCGTTTTTTCTCTCTCGGGACTTTACTTTTGGAATTCTTTGGGGGCATTTAAAATGGCATAGTCACAGAGTTAGTTTACTAATTCATTTACTCTTGACTTTGCCATTTTAAATTTTATAATTGTTTCACAAATAAAGTTTTACTTTATTTCTTACTTACTACTATAATATCTTTCTGTATTTTGGCTTGTTTTTTTAAGTGAGGTATTACTATGAAAACTAAAAAATACAAACACTTATCTTTTGAAGATAGATGCGTTATTGAAGATTTTTTAAATGAAAAATACAATTTTACTCAAATCGCTAATCGTTTAGGTAAAGACAGAACTACTATTTCTGATGAAATTAAAAAACATAGATTCCTTAGAGGTACAAAAAATAATCATATGTGTTGTTTTGAAGATAAACCTCCTTATGTTTGCAACGGTTGTTCTAAACTTAATACTTGTAGAAAAACTAGATACACATATAATCATGCAATCGCTTACAATGAATATAAAAAAAATCTCATTAATCAACGTTCTCACATTAAACTTACTAAAGATCAGATTGCTACTATTAATGATCTCGTTTCTCCTTTAATGATTCACAAACATCATTCTGTCAATCAAGTCTACATTTCTCATCCTGATATTCTACCTTTATCTAAATCTACTTTTTACAAATATATTGATTTAGGTATTCTTGATGTTAAAAGCGTTGACTTACAAAGAAAAGTTAGATATAAGGTTAAAAAAGAATATGATTATCAAAGAGAAAAGACAAATCTTAAAATCAAAATTGGCAGATTTTATACTGATTTTAAAGATTATCTCGAATTCCATCCTAATGCTTCTGTTGTTGAAATGGATACTGTTATTGGTACCCTTGGTGGTAAAGGTGGTAAATGTATGCTTACTTTATTATTTAGGCAGTTTAATTTTATGCTTATTTACCTATTACCATACAAACAACCTAAATATGTTACAAGAGTTTTTAATGATTTAAAAGAAACCCTTGGTGTTGATGAATTTAAAAGACTATTTGAAGTAATTTTGACTGACAATGGTACTGAATTTTCCGATCCTGAAAGTATTGAAGTTGATTTGAATACTGGTGAAGTTGTTTCTAAGGTGTTCTATTGCAACCCTAACTCTTCTTGGCAAAAAGGTTCTATTGAGAAAAATCACGAATTTATTAGATACATATTACCAAAAGGTACTTCTTTTGCTGGTCTTACTCAAGATGATTGTTATAAAATTGCTTCGAATATTAATTCTACCCCTAGATTATCACTAAACAATGTTTCTCCTTATGAAGCTGCTTATACATTTATTGGAGAAAAAAATATTCAAAAATTCAAAATAAAAAAGATCAATTACGACGATGTTGATCTTTCCATAAAATTATTAAAAAAATAATTTAAATTTATTTTTCAAGCCAAAATACACTCGTTTACCATAACTTTTTAGTGGGACGTTACATATAACCAAAAAATTTTTTTTAAACTTCCCGTGTTTTTGAATGCAAAAATTTCGCTTAAAATATTCATTATCTTATCACATTTTTTATTTTTTGCAACTATTTATTCCTTTCTTTCCTTATTTTATGGGATCTTTTTAAAAAAAACGTCAATCTTAACTCTTTGGGATCTTTTCTTTGAATCTAACGCTTTTTAACACAAAAAAACTACAAAACTAATAAAAGTTTTATAGTTGGGTTCTCTTCTTTAAATATGAATAGCACTAATACCAACAAGTTCCTACATCTATATTTTGACTTAATGGTGTTGGATTTGGCATATCCAATTTTATTTGAAGTGGTAGTTTAAATGCAGAACCAAATGCCATGCAGTTACCTGGTTGTAATATTTTAAACTTGCTTACTATTTCTTCTGTTATATTTGGTACCATTTCTCTAATATATTCTAGATCTCTTGGATGTTGCATTCTAAATACTAAGAAATTATTACATTGGCTTATTGCTGTTTCACTTATTTCGGATGGTCTTTGACTTATCATACCAAGTATTACTCCATATTTTCTTCCTTCTTTTGTTATTCTTTCAAATATATTATAGCCAAGAATATTTATATCATCATCATTTTGAACATATCTATGTGCTTCTTCAAGTAATATGTGTACTGGAAATGATGTTCTATTTTCTAATATAAGAGAATATTCAAATAGTTGTTTTGATATGATTTTTACTAAAACTTTCGCAAATCTATCATCCACATAACTTATGTTAAAGTCTATAATTTGTACTTTTCCATTAACTGTTGTTACTAAACTTTTAATGTATTCTTCTTTAGTAATAAATTTATCTACATCAAAGTAATTTTTATAATCTCCATTTATTAAAGATTCTAATCTAACTTTTAGTACATGATTTTCATCATATACTGCATCACTTTTTAATATACCTTCTGATATTAATGCAAAATCAAATGCTTGATTTAAGTGTTCTAGTGTATATGGATAGGTACCATCTGGTAAACTTAATTCTAATCCCTCTTTTATAAACGAATTAAAGTATTCTCCAATAAGTTGCATTTCAGGTAATTTACCATCTTTATCTATTATTAAACATTGTCTTAATGGTCTTGTCCAGCCAGGCACAACTACTTTACTGTCTAAGTTTAATTCTTTTGTATTAAAAGTGGTTAATACTGCAAATATTTGATCTCTTATTTGTGATGGAGTTCCACCGCTATATAATAATTCTGTAAGTGCTCTTGCTATTATATCGTTTTTATATGTTATTATTTCTTCTTCACTACGTGAGAATATGCTTACTAATTTTAATGCTTTTTCTATGATTGGAAGTTGTGTTGATTTTGTTGCATTAAGTAATAATGCATAGTCATCTACATCTAATAACCATAGTGGTATTTTTAAAAGTTCTGTATTTGCATCTTGGAATTTATCTACTTTTGTAGTGTATATTTTTAAACTTGTTTTGGCATCTGTATTTAAATTTCTAAATGCAGTATGATATTCTCCATATGCATCAAATAAAAAGAAATTTGCATTTTTCGGAATACCATCAGGGTTTATAAATAAATTTTGAATAATTCTTGCAAGTCCATGAGATTTACCACTACCTGTATTACCTAATATTGCAAAATGATTACTGAATAAATCGTTTACTTTTGCAAATATTTGATATCCATTATATTGCATTAATCTTCCTATATATACACTTCTTTCATTAGTATTTCCAACTATTATAGGAAGTTCTTCTTTAGTAATTATTCTGCATGGTAACATAAAATATGGTTTTTTAGAAATACCTGGAATAAATTTACCAGATACTATTTCACCTAATAAATTGATTATTGCATTATTTTTATCGATTTTAATAATTTCACCTATTACAGTTGAATTTTCTAAATCAAATGCAACATGGAAATTAACAATATTTCTTTTTTGTGCATCATCAAGTGTTAGTTCAACAACCACTTCATTTTTTCCTATTTCAATTACTTTTCCTATCATTTTATAACCTTCTTCCCTTATTTCTAGCAAATAATACTATGCTTTTAAATTCAGCAATGTGGATACTATCTTTTATTTCTTTTTCCAAATCATCAAATATTCTTAATACCATTGTAGAAAGTAGTACGCTGTTTTTAAAGATTTCATTATCTGTATTGTACTTTTTATCAAGTATTTTTGTAAAATTATCATATTCATCAATTACATATGCATAGGTTGCATATGTTTCTAAAGTGTTTATATCTAATAAATTCATATCATTGTTTTCATCTTTTAAGTAGTTTTTAAATTCTAACCATTCAATATACTCTTCTTTTGCACCTTCTTCTCTTTTTGCTGAATTATCAACAGTTACTATTAAATAAGATGTTACTACAAATATTATTAAAGATAGAATTAAATATTTAGTAAAAAACAGATTATAAATTGCTATTATCATAGACGATACAAAGTAAAATAAACCATTATCAACAGTGGGTTTTATAGAACTATAATATTTATTAGCAGTTGCTTCGTAATTAAATGTATGCATCCAATCTTTATATATATTATAAAAGAATCCACTATTATGTTTTGCATTATATGTCAATCTTTTAATTGATAATTTATCATTATCACCTATATTAAAAAATAATATTCTTTTTAGTTTTTCTTCACTTTTACTTAATTTCTCATCACTTACTTTATTATCAATAAAATAATAATCATTTTTATTATATCTAATCAAAGATATTGAACCCTTTAGCATAAGTTCAATTATTGAACTTATAAATACTTTATAATCTAATTTTTTACTATATAAAAACCTTATATAAGCAGGATAATTATTATTAGGTGGATTTTTCCTTATGTTATTTGTTTTAATTGCTTTTTCTTTTGCTTTATTTAATTTAATTATGTAATAAATTGTATATATAAACCACAATATTGAAAAAAATATAGTAATTGATATTTTTACTGGATCAGATAAAACTATAACTAATAATAAACTTGCTAAAATAATTAATTTCATTGCTACGTCCCTAATTGCTTGCTAATATTTCACTCGTACAAAAGCTTTTATCTGTTTTATATTCACTGCATATTATACATGCATCATAATCATAACCTGCTATGGAATTTAAGCTTACTTTTACAACACCACTACATTCATTTCCAGTTTTATTTTCTAATATTTTATCTATATAATTTTTTGATATAAGTGTGTTTATATTTATATATTTTACTGGATCTGTATCACTTGGTGGAACAAAATCCTTATCAAATTCAACATAATCTTTTGCAGATTCTATCAATTGTTTTTCTTTAACTTTATAAACTTTTGTACTATTTTCTTTTAATATTTTTGCTGTATTTGGAATGAATATTATTGTTATAACTGCTAATATTGCAATAACCGTTATAAGTTCCACTAGTGTAAAAGCATTCTTTTTCATAACTCCTCCTTATCATAAATAATTATAGCATGAAAAAATTAAAATAAAAAGACAAATGATTCATTAAAAATATATTATGAAAGTATTATATTATGGTGTTTGTACATTTTTGTTTTTTGTTATATAATTTAGTAGTTAGAGGAGGATAAATGAAAGATCCAATATTTTATAAAATTACTAGACCAATTCTTGCAATATTTATAAAGTTATATAGACCTACTATTATAGGTAAAGAATTTATTCCAAAAGAAGGAAGAGTTATTTTAGCAGGAAATCATACAAGTTATTTAGATCCTCTTTTAGTAGCATATGGTACTAAAAGGTGTGTACATTATTTTGCTAAAGATAGTTTGTATAAAGGTATTAAGAAGCCAATATTTAAAGGACTTGGTATAATACCAGTAAATAGAAAAATTAAGGATAAAAACAGTTTGTATAAAGGAATTGATGTTTTAAATAATGATTTAGTTGTTGGAATATTTCCTGAGGGAACTATAAATAAAACAGACGATATAGTAATGAATTTTAAATTTGGTGCAGTTAAAATGGCTTATGAAACAAATAGTAAAATTGTGCCATTTTCTATAACACATAAATATAAGTTTTTAAAGAAAAGTGTTAAAATTGAATATGGCAAACCATATAATGTATCAAGTGATTTGAAAAAGGAAAATGATATATTGATGAAAAAAGTAAAAACAATGATAATTAAGAATAGCGAGGAAGTATTATGAATTTTTTAAACAAGATTTTAAGTATATTTAAAGAAAATAATAATGAAAAAGAACCATGGCATGATTTATATGGTAATAATATTCCACCTAAATTAGAATATCCAACTGGTTCTATGTATGATGCATTCTATAAAGCATATAAAAAATATCCAAATTATAGAGCTTATACTTATTTTAAAAAACATTATAGTTATAGAGATTTAAATTCTCAAATAGTTGATATTGCAAAGAGTTTAAAAGCAATTGGTGTAAAAAGAGGAGATAGAGTTACTATATGTATGCCTAATACACCAGATGCAATAATAATGTTTTATGCAATAAATATGATTGGAGCTATTTCTAATATGATTCACCCTCTTTCTAGTGAAAAAGAGATAATTTTTTATCTAGAAAAAAGTAATAGCGAATATATTTTATGTTTAGATTTACTATATCCTAAAATTGAAAAAGTTATGGAAAATATAAAATTAAGAAAAGTTATTATATCTAAAATAACTAATAAGATGCCTAAATATTTAAGTACTATTTATAATCTTACTAATAAAAGTACTAAAGTAAATTATTCAAAAAAGGTTATTTCGTGGGAAACATTTTATAAATTAGGAAAAAGTTTTGATGGTGAATTTAGGTATAAAGGTAGAGATAATGATGATGCTGTTATTCTTTATAGTGGTGGTACTACTGGGGATGCTAAAGGTGTAGTTTTATCTAATCTTTGCTTTAATGCACTTGCAACACAATGCTTTAAAATGACTGATCCTGCTAAAGCTGGTGATAGTGTTTTGACTATTATGCCTATATTCCATGGGTTTGGTATAGGTGTTTGTGTTCATACAGAGCTTATTTCTGGAATGAGTATAATACTTGTGCCAAGGTTTTCACCAAAAGAATTTAGTAAACTTATCAAACAAAATAAACCAGCATTTTTAGCAGGTGTACCTACTATGTATGAAGCATTAATAAATAGTAAAGAAAAATCTAAAACTTATTTAAAAAGTGTTTGCAATGTTATTTGTGGTGGGGACGTATTAAATGAAACACTAAGAGATAAAGTTGATGAGTATTTAAAGTTACATGGTTCAAGTGCTAATATAAGAGTTGGTTATGGTCTTACAGAATGTACAGGTGCGTCTTGTTTAACTCCTAGATATTACTTTAAGGAAGGAGGTATTGGGATACCACTTCCTGATATGTCTTATAAAATTGTTAAAATTGGAACCTTTGAAAAAGCAGATAATGATGAAGATGGAGAGATTTGTATATCTGGACCAACTGTTATGAAAAGATATTTAGATGATCCTGAGGAAACAAAAAAAGTGCTAAAAAGACACTCAGATGGGAAGATTTGGTTACATACTGGAGATGTTGGATGTATGAATAAAGAAGGACTTGTGTTCTTTAAATCAAGATTAAAGAGAATTATTATTTCAAGTGGTTACAACATATATCCACAGTATGTAGAAAAAGTTATAATGAGTCATCCTTCAGTAAGTACTTGTACTGTTGTAGGTATCCCTCATCCATATAAAAAACAAGTTCCAAAAGCATATATTATACTAAGAGAAAACTTTGATGATACAGAAGAATTAAGAAATGATATAAAAGAATATTGCAAAAAATCAATAGTAAAGTATTCTATACCAGCTGAATATGAATATGTAAAAGAATTACCTAAAACATTAGTTGGTAAAGTTGCTTTTACAAAGTTAGGAGGATGTAATGGAAAAAAATAAAGTATTTTATAATGTGTCAAAATATATATTAGGTTTATTTTTCTTAGCATATTATAGACCAAAATTTGAAAATGTTGATGTTATACCAAAGGAGGGTCCAATAATTGTTTGTGGCAATCATATACATTTATATGATCAATGCTTACCTATTCTATCTACAAAAAGAATGCTTCATTATATGGCAAAGAAAGAATATTTTGATAGTAAAATGGCATGGTTTTTCAAAAAGTCAGGATGTATTTCTGTAGATAGAGAGAATCATGGTGGCACTTCAAAAGAAATAGCCTTAGATATACTTAATAATGGATATGCTTTAGGTATATATCCCGAGGGTACAAGAAATAGTTTAGTTTGTAAAGATGAAAAATTAAACGAAATATATGAATATGTAAAAGATGAAGTTGAATTTAAAAAATTTAAGAAATTAATGAAAAAAAATCAAACAACTGTATCTCAAATTAATCTTTTATTAGAACTTAAAAATAATAAAAAAATATCAAGAAATGAGTTTAAAAAATCAATATATAATGTAGATAAATCATTAAAAGAATTTGTTAATAAAAATATAATAACAGATGAAGAATACGAAAACAGTCTATTATTACCTATTAAATATGGAGTTGTATCTTTTGCAGAAAAAACTAATGCAACTATAGTTCCATATGCAATAACTGGTAAATACAAATTCTTAAATAATAATTTAAAGATTACTTTTGCTAAACCATTTAAAATAGGTAAAATGAGTTTAGAAGATGCGAATGAGAAATTAAAAAAAGAAATAAGTGAAATAATAAAAAGAGAAAATTAAAGAATCTTCAAAAAAGATTCTTTTATTATTCACTTACTACTTCAACATTACCACTACTATTTACAACTGTACCTGTTACAAAATCATAACCAGAACTATTATTTACTATATATCCCCAATCAAATGATTTGCCTGTTTTATTTATTATTTTTGTTAAATTTGGATTAGATGAAACATTTTTTAAAAATGCAGAACTTCCTATACTTGTGACACTGTTTGGGATTGTCACGCTCTTTAGTTTGTTAAAACAAAATGCCGTATTTCCTATTGATACTACCTGTTTACCATTTATATTACTTGGTATTACTACATCTAGTCCACCTTCTATACTATATCCTGTTATTGATATTCCACCTTCTACATCCTCATAAGCAAAATACTTCGCATCTGTTGAACATGTATCACTTAATTCTACACTTGTTTTTGTTCCATTACATATTGCTAAATCTTTAAATTTACCTTTTCCTATTATATTTACTTTTGCATTTCCTTCGTTATCAAAAGTTATTTTACAACTTTCATAATCCTCTTCACTTAATTTTGATACATTTTCAAAAGTTATTTCTTCATCAATATTATTCAACTTGTTTGTTACATATTTCTTTTCTGCACTATCTGCTATTAATTGTGCTGATGTTTTAAATGAATCTTTTTTTGGTATTAAAAAATGGCTTTCTTGCCATTTTTTAACTATATTATTAATTCTTCTATAAAAGAATCAAACTTATCTTTTACAGTTAATAATACATTATTTAGTTCTTCTATTTTATCTTTATAATCTAAATATATTGGTATATCATTTAATTCTGCTTGTTTTTGTTTTAATATATTTTCTAATTCAATGCTGGGATTTTTAACTAATTTTTTTTGGATGTTTCTTATATCTGTTACTAGTACTTTTATTTCTTCTGATTTATTTACTTTTTCTAAAAGAGTAATATATTCTTTATATATTTTACTATCTTTTATTGTTTTTACAAATATATTTATTTCGTTTATTATTTCATCATTCATCTAGTACACCATCTAAACTCCATGTTTTAGCATCTGTAATTTTTACATTTACTATTTTGCCTATATAATTTAAATCTGCTTTTACATTTACTAATTTATTTTCTCTTGAGTAACCACTTAGAATTCCTTCTTTATCACTTTTTCCATCTATTAGAACTGATAGTGTTTTGTTTAATAGTTTTTCGTTTGATTCTTTTGAGTATTTATTTACTAAATCATTAAGAATTTGTAATCTTTCTTCTTTTACTTTTAGTGGAACATCATCTTTCATATTTGATGCGGGTGTACCTACTCTAGGAGAATATATGAATGTGTATGCAAGATCGTATTTACATTCATTTACTATATCTAGCGTTTCTTTAAAATCCTCATCTGTTTCATTTGGAAAACCAACTATTATATCTGTTGTTAAGCATATATTTGGTATGTTTTCTTTTAGTTTTTTTACTAAATCTAAGTATGATTCTTTTGTATATTTTCTTCCCATTAATTTTAGTATTCTATTACTACCACTTTGTACTGGTAAATGAATATATGGAAGTATATTTTCATTTTCTTTTATTACTTTAATCATATCATCTGTAAAATCCCATGGATGGCTTGTTACAAATTTTATTCTTTCTATTTTGGTTTTACTAACATCTTCTAGAAGATTAGCCATGTTATATTTTGCATCTTTGAAATCTTTTCCGTATGCATTAACATTTTGTCCAAGTAATGTAACTTCTTTGTAACCATCTTTTACTAAATCTTCTACTTCTTTTATTATATCTTCTTTTAATCTACTTCTTTGTTTTCCTCTTGTATAGGGTACTATACAATAAGTACAAAATTTATCACAACCATACATTATATTTACCCATGCTTTATATTTGCTTTCTCTTTTTATAGGTATATCTTCTACTATATCTCCCTCTTTACTCCATACTTCTATTTGTCTAGAGTTATTTTTTATTGCATTATTTAATATTTCAGGTAATTCATGAATATTATGAGTTCCAAATACTAAATCAACATATTTGTATTTTTTCATTATTTCATTTACTACAACTTCTTCTTGTGCCATACAACCACATAAGCCAATCATTAATGGTCTTTCTTCTTTCATATGTTTTAATCTACCTAACATACCAAATACTTTATTATGGGCATTTTCTCTTATTGCACATGTGTTTAATATAATTAAATCTGCATCATTATAATCTATTGCTTTTTTATAACCCATATTTTCTAATATTGCAGATATATTTTCTGAATCTCTTTCATTCATTTGACATCCATACGTTTTTATTAAATATTTTTTATTTGAGCCAATATTTTTTAATTCATCATTTATTTTAAAATCTCTTATAATATTTACTTTCTCAAAGTTTCTTTTTTTTGCATCTATGTAATTAGGTGTTTTCATAATATCACTTCCGTTTAAGTATTTTATCATAAAATACAATAAAAAAACAACTATCTTAAAAGACAATTATCAATAGTTGTTTCTGTTACGTTTACATCTGTTTCTGTATAACTTTTTGTAATACAAAAACCATCTTTATAAAACATTACTCTAGTATCTCCATCTTCATTAGTTTGTACTATTCCTTTTTCTGGTTTTTCTCCTTTATAACTTAGGGTATTTGCTAATATATCTATTTCAGTAAAATCACCATTTTCCATTGCATATATTCTTCCTATTTTTATAATATCTCTTGCTGATATTATGTTTGCTCTTTTTTTAGATTTTGTGATTGTATTAAGTAAATTTGGTACACCTATAGTTAAAATTAATGCGAGTATTGCTATTACTGCTAAGAGTTCTATTAATGTAAATGCATTTTTCTTCATATTATCACCTAATCTTCATCAATGAAATCTAAGTATTTTTCTATAATACTATATATATCTTTTTTTCCATCTTTTGTAACTGATGAGAATAGTATAAGAGAATCATCTTTATCAATATTTAAAGTATTTAGTATAATATTCTTATATTTTTCTCTTTGTCCAAATGCAATTTTATCTATTTTTGTTGCAACTACTCTTACTCTTAGATTATAGTATTTTAAGTATTTATACATAAGTAAATCATCTTCTGTTGGCTTATGTCTAAAATCAATTAACATAAATACTTCTTTTAATTCTTTTCTGTTTGCAACATAATCTTCTATCATTTTGCCAAATTTCATTTGAGTTTTTTTATCTGCTATTGCATATCCATATCCAGGTACGTCTACTAAAAAGAAATCTTTATTTATTTTATAAAAATTTAGTGTTTGTGTTTTCCCTGGTTTACTTGATGTTCTTGCATAATTCTTTCTATTTATTATTGTATTAACAAAACTACTTTTTCCAACATTACTTCTACCTACTATTAGGAATTCTGGTAGTTTATCTACTGGATATTGGCTTTGTCTTACTGCTGATATTGATAAATCAACACTAGTAATTTTCATATTTATCACCTTTAACATTGTAACAAATATATTAAAAAAAATCAAATGGGTTGATTATTCATCTTCCCACTTGAAATTTTTTATATCTGGCATATCTATTCCATACTCTCTTATATATGATTTATGTTCTAACAATTTTTCTTTACATAATTCATTTAGTGAAGTTCTTTTATCTCCTAATTTATCTAAATATTTAAGTGCATCCATCACTAAATGATATCTATCTATTTCATTTTGAACTCTCATGTCAAAAGGTGTAGTAATTGTTCCTTCTTCATTGTATCCATGTACATGTACATTTTTATTAGTTCTTCTATATATTAATTGATGGATTAGTGATGGATATCCATGGAATGCAAAGATTACTGGTTTATCTTTTGTAAATATCATATCAAATTCACTTTCAGTAAGTCCATGTGGATGTTTTGAGTTAGATTCTAATTTCATTAGATCAATTACATTTACTACTCTGATTTTTAATTCAGGAAAGTATTTTCTTAATATCTTTGTTGCTGCAAGTATTTCTAGTGTTGGTGTATCTCCTGCTGATGCCATGATTATATCTGGTTCATATCCTTCGTCATTGCTTGCCCATTTAAATATACCAATGCCTTCTGTACAGTGTTTAATTGCTTCATCCATATTTAACCATTGTGGTCTTTCGTGTTTACTTGCAACAATTACGTTTATGTAGTTTTTGCTTTTTATAGAATGGTCAAAGCATGATAATAATGTGTTAGCATCTATTGGTAAATATATCCTTACTATATCTGATTTTTTGGTAACAAGATGATTTAGGAATCCTGGATCTTGGTGTGTATATCCATTGTGATCTTGTTGCCAAATATGACTTGTTAATACATAATTTAATGATGCGATATCGCGTCTAAAATCAAGTTCACTTGTTACTTTTAGCCATTTGGCATGTTGGCTTGCCATTGAATCAACTATTCTAACAAATGCTTCATATGTGTGAAAGAAACCATGTCTACCTGTTAGTAGATATCCTTCTAACATTCCTTCACATGCATGTTCTGAAAGATATGAATCTATCACTCTTCCATCATTATTTAAAAACTCATCGTAATCATAAGTTTTTGCCATAAATTGTCTATTAGTAACTTCAAATACATGATTTAATCTATTAGATAGTGCTTCATCTGGTCCGAATATTCTAAAATTTCTATTTTCTTCATTAAGTTTTATTAAATCTCTTACATATTTACCTAATTCTCTCATATCAGATGTATTAGTTATTCCTCTTTTTACATCAACTTTATAATCTTTAAAATCTGGTGTCCTTAGTTCTTTTAATAATAAACCACCATTAGCATTAGGATTTGCACTCATTCTTCTATTACCTACTGGTGATAATTCTTGTATTTCAGGAATTAATCTACCATTTTCTAAAAATAATTCTTCTGGATGATAACTTCTAAGCCAATCTTCTAATATTTTTAAGTTTTCTTTATCATCTATTGAAATTGTTACTGGAACTTGATGTGCTCTAAATGTTCCTTCTATAATATTTCCTCTTACTTCTTTTGGACCTGTCCAACCTTTTTTTGTTTTTAATATTATCATTGGATAAATCGGTCTTGTTGTTTCATTCATTTCTTTTATTTTCTTTATTCTATCAACTACTATATCTAAAGTATAAGCCATTTTTTCATGAAGGTCTTCTCCTTCTACTATAAATGGTTCATATCCACATCCTTTAAAGAATGATATGAGTTCTTCATCACTTATTCTTGCAAATATGGTTGGATTGGCTATTTTATATCCATTTAAATGAAGAATTGGTAAAACTATACCATCTGTTTTTGGATTTAAAAATTTGTTTAAGTGCCAACTTGTTGCAAGGGGGCCTGTTTCTGCTTCTCCATCTCCTACTATGCATGCTGCAATTAAATCTTTATTATCAAGTACTGCTCCAAATGCATGGGATAAACTATAACCAAGTTCTCCACCTTCGTTTATTGATCCGGGTGTTTCTGGTGCAACATGCGATGATATTCCTCCTGGAAAACTAAATTGTTTAAATAGTTTCTTTAGCCCATCTATATCTTTACTTATATTTGGATAAACCTCACTATATGTACCTTCTAAGTACGCATTGCTAACTAAAGCATTTCCACCATGTCCTGGTCCTGATATGTATATCATGTTTAAATCATATTTTTTTATTATTCTATTTAAGTGTGCATAAATAAAATTTTGTCCTGGTACTGTTCCCCAATGTCCTACTATATTTCTTTTTATGTCTTCTAATTTAAGTGGACGAGTTAATAGTGGATTATCAAGTAAATACAGTTGACACGCTGATAAATAATTTGCCGCCCTAAAGTATTTATCTATTAATTCTATTTCTTCTTTTGTTATTGTTTGCATATATATCCTCCCTACTATTTAATTATATAATATTTTTTTTTACTTTAAAAGAAAAAAAGTGTTACTCACTTTTTATCTCTTATTTGTTCTTTTAATAATAATATAAATTCATGTGTATCTATAGTTTTTGTATCAGTATTTCCAAAACATCTATAACTAATATTATTATTTTCTTTTTCCTTATCTCCTAGTATTAAAGTATAAGGTATTTTTTTAGTTTGAGATTCTCTCATTTTATAGCTTAATTTTTCATCTCTTAAATCTATATTTACTCTAAAACCATTGTCTTTTAATAATTCATATATTTTATTTGCATACTCAGTATGATATTCATTATTAACAGGTATAACATTTATTTGTGTTGGACTTAACCAAAGAGGTAGTGCTCCTTTTGTTTCTTCTAAAATGTATGCCATAAATCTATCAAGAGATCCTAATATGGCTCTATGAAGCACAACTGGTGTTTTTTTATCTCCATCTTTAGAAACATATTTTAAATCGAATTTCATTGGTAAGCAGAAGTCCAATTGACAAGTAGATAATGTGTATTCATTTCCTACTGCCGGTTTTACATTAACATCTAATTTAGGTCCATAGAATGCTGCTTCACCTATTTCTTCTGTGTAATCTATATTAAGTTCGTTAAGTACTTCTCTAAGTTCATTTTCTGCTTTATCCCACATTTCATCATCTTGATAATATTTTTCTTTATCTTCTTTATCTCTTAGTGATAACACGCATCTATAGTTTGTTATATTAAAATCTTTATATACATCAAATATTAAATCTACTACATTTTTAAATTCTGATTTAATTTGTTCTGGTGTTACAAAAAGATGTGCATCATTTTGGCAAAAATGTCTTCCTCTTTCAATACCTTTTACTGCTCCGCTTGCTTCATATCTAAAATCATGTGCAATTTCACCTATTCTTATAGGTAAGTCTTTATATGAATGTAATTTATTTGCATATATCATCATGTGATGTGGACAATTCATTGGTCTTAGTACGAATGACTCTCCATCAACATCCATTTTTGGGAACATATTTTCTTTATAATGATCCCAGTGACCAGATGTTTTATATAATTCAACATTTCCTACGCAAGGAGTTAAAACATGTTGATATCCTAAGTTTCTTTCTTTTTCTTTAATATAATCTTCTAATTCTTGCCAAATTATATATCCATTAGGTAAAAACATAGGAAGTCCTCTACCAACTAAATCATCTGTCATAAATATTTCTAATTCTTTACCTATTTTTCTATGATCCCTATTTTTTCTATCTTCTAATTCTTGTAAATATGCATTTAAATCTTCTTCATTTTTAAAACATATTCCATATATTCTCTGAAGCATTTTGTTTTTAGCGTCACCTTTCCAATAGGCACCACTTACTTTTAGCAATTTAAAATATTTAATTTCTTTTACAGTTTCAACATGTGGTCCACGACATAAATCTGTAAAATCTCCTTGAGAATAACAAGAAATAATTTGTTCATTTTCATCCATTCTGTTAATTAAATCTAACTTATATGGATCATTTTTGAACATTTCTAATGCTTCATTCTTTGATATTTCATGTCTTATTATTCTTTTGCCATCTTTTGATATTTTCTTCATTTCTTTTTCAATTTTTTCTAAATCTTCTTCTGTTATTACAGTATCTCCTAAATCTATATCATAGTAAAAACCCTCTTCTATTACAGGTCCAACCCAAAATAATGCATTTGGATATAAATGTTTTACTGCTTGTGCTAGTAAATGAGCACAACTATGATTAATTGTATTTAAGTTTTTATCTTCTTTAATATTTATCATTTTGTTTCCTCTCTTTCTTAAAAATAAAAAAAACCTAAGATAAGGAGTCAATTAGACGGTACCATCCTAGGTTTAACTTTATTCTATAACGGTTTTTATCCGGGATTACTTTTATAATCCTACTAATAAGGTAGTAATTACTAAACTAACTATTATCTTGCACCAACCGATAACTCTCTTTAAGTATCATTTAACAATCATGTCCTTAATCAATGTATTTATGTTGTAAGTATAATACTTATTAATACTTTTGTCAAATTATATATTTTTTAATTTTTTTTCTGGAATTTTTACTATCACTTTATCTTTTAATATATTTTCTAGTTTCTCTTTAATTTGATCTTTACTAAATGGTTTTGCTATGTAATCTATAAATCCCTCACTTATATATTTCTCTTTTGCTCCATTTAATGCATCTGCTGTAAGTGCTATTACTGGTGTATTAAAATTAGATATTTGTTTTAACTCTTTTATACAAGTTTCTCCTCCCATATTTGGCATCATTATATCCATTAATATTAAATCATATGTTTTTCCACTTTTTATCTTTTCTATACATTCTATTCCATCATAACATTCATCTAATTCAAAATTAAAATCTTTTAATGCTTTTTTCGCTACTTTTATATTCAGTTTATTATCATCTACTATTAATATCTTTTTTCCTTCATATTTTACATCTCTTATTTTTATCTCTTCTTTTTCTATTTCTCCCCCTACTAGTTTACTTATCTTTTGTGGCAATTGTACTATAAATATTGATCCCATTTTATATTGTGATTCTACATTTATTGTTCCTCCCATCATTTCAACTAATTTTTTTGTTATTGCTAGTCCTAGTCCTGTACCTTCTGTTGTTGTATTCTTTTCTACATCTAATCTATCAAATTTATTAAATAATCTTTTTATATGTTCACTTTTTATACCTTTTCCTGTATCTTGACATGTTATTATTATTCTTGATATGTTCCTTTTTATATCATTTATACATCTTATATTTAAGTTTATTTCTCCCTTTTCTGTATATTTTATTGCATTTGTTAACAAGTTATTTACTATCGTTTTTACTTTTATTTTATCTCCTATTAACTCATATGGTATATCTTCTGATATATTTAATTTAAATTTAATTGGTTTTTCTCCTATTCTTGTTGTTGTTACTTTACACATATTTGTTATTTCTTCTCTTAAATTATATTTTGCCTCTACTATTTCCATTTTATCTGCTTCTATTTTGTTTATATCTAGTATATTTCCTACTATTTCTAGTAGTGTTTGTGATGCGTTTACTATATCATGTGAGTTTTCTACTACTTCTTGTGGTAGTTTTTCTTCATATGTTAAGTTATCTTCTGATAATCCAACTATTGCATTTAGTGGTGTTCTTATTTCATGACTCATACTACTTAAAAAATCGCTTTTTGCTCTATTTGCTTTTTCTGCATGATCACGAGCTAATTCTAGTTGCTGCATCATTTTTATATCTGGATTTTCTATTGTAAACAGCATTATTAAATTTACATAAGCTAAAACGGCTGAAATTATAACAACAGTTTTATCTATTTTATTTAAAGTAAATACAAAAACAAAAAGAAATATTAATACATATAATGGTGTTAGTTTTTTTGTTATTGCTTTTTTCATATTCATAATTAAACAAATTAAGATTGCTATAAAATATAATCCACAACCTATTAAAGTAGTAGAAAGGGCAAGCCCGTCACTATACATAGCATTCGATTCTACATGAACATTAACTTTCGTAAAGATCAACAATATCATTAATAGAATATCTATTATCGTGGTCAAATAAAAGAAAAAATTATAACCTTTTACTTTTTCTGTTGTCTCTTTTTTAGATGTTACATAATATACATATAAGAACAAATTACTAGAAAATAATATATATATTGCATAATCGACTTTGTTTAGAATTTCCATAAGTTTTATACTATTTTTATTAAAAATTGCTAAACTAATAATAGTCACCATTAAAATGCTATCAACTAAACTATAAATTATTAACCTAGAAAAAATTGCGGTTTCTTTATTTTTTACTCTTTCTTTCATAAAGAAAACCATATTGCATAATATTGATAAAAATAATCCGCATATTGGTATATATAGATTGTAAATTCCACTCATTAACTTCACTTCCTACTCTAAGATTATTATAGCATGAAGAACAAAAGATTAAAATAAAATTTTAGTCACTCAAGTATTGATTTTTGTAGTTACTAATAACAGTTTATAACTTTTTGTAAATAAAAAAATTAAGGAAATTAGTATATTTTTTTCCTTAATTTACTATTTTTTTCAGTAATACCTGCTTTGAAGTTTCCTTCTTCATCTATTGTATATTCATTTTCTTTGAAATTAGAATTAAATAATAAGTAATTTTGTTCATAGAAAGAATCATATGTAAAACCAAGTGCTTTAAATTTTTTTGCATATGTATGATTAACATATAATAAAGGATCTATTTCACTAATTTTTTCTCTTTTTATTTCAAAGTTATTCCATATTTGTTTTCTAATTAAACTCATTTCTTCTCTTATAATATTAGATTGTTCTATTGCTCTAATATCATAATTATTAGATATTGGTTTTCCAAATCTTATAATACATTTTTTAAAAAGTTCTGCATCTGAATTTACAGGATTATCTACCTCAATATATTCCATAATTGTAGGTATAATAGGAACTTGCGCTATTGATGAGATTTTTGAGGCACCATTCTGTATAATGTGCATAGGTAATATTGGATGTAAATTCCATGTACCTTCTCCAAAAATAACACCATCATTTCCATCAATAATTTTTTTTGATAATTCTAATACAGCATTTTTTCTTTCTTCTTTATTTCTTCTATCAAGTAATGTTGCATTTGAAATATTAAAAATTTCTGTTACTGGTTTATTTAAACAATCAGTAGCAACCATTACACTTCCACGTCTTTTTAATAGAGACAAAAATTCGTAGGCAGTAAATATATCATGAGAAGTACTGTGATTAACAACAAATATTACATTTGAATCCCTTGGTATATTTTCCTCACCTTCAATTTCTATTTTATAATTTCTTAAAAATGGATAAACTGTTTTAATAACATTTTGGCCAATTTTTAATTGATTGTTTTTAATTTTTAAACATAATTTTCTTAAATATTCATAATATTCTTTTTGTGTAGAAAATTGTTCAGCATTTACATTTGTCATATAAATTCCCCCTAGTATCTCCAACCAAATTTCCTTCTTAATTGCATGTTATATTACCACTTATAACAAAATATGTCAAATATGCTCTGTTTGAGATAGTGTTTCCAAAGTGTGGATATTTGTAAAACAAAACTCTAAGTGCATTAGTTAAGTAAAAGTAGACAATTATTTAATATAATTAAAATTAAATAAGT
>ERZ780226.518-NODE-518-length-34843-cov-2.991721_pt1 | contig 34843 bp, 24 predicted proteins | sample MGYA00511165_ERZ780226 | MGnify/ENA primary metagenome ERZ780226 (study PRJEB29588, sample SAMEA2152373) | human gut metagenome | biome: human gut; feature: human-associated habitat; material: faeces | place: Denmark | collected 2008/2010 ...
CGTCGAGGTGCCGATCGATTTTACCGAGCGCCCCGAAGGGAGCTTCTCGAAGCTCAGCACGTTCCGCGACGGAGCGAAAGTGCTGTTGTGCATTTTCAACATGTACCGTCATTATCGGCCGCTGGCCTTTTTCTCGTGGGCGGCGTTGTTGCTGGCGCTGTTCGCGATCGCGGTCGGCGTGCCGGTAGTGATCGAATACGTCCGCTTCCATTTCGTGTACAAGGTGCCGTCGGCCGTTTTGGCCAGCGGGCTTTTCGGCATCTCCGTAATGGTTTTCCTGTGCGGGGTGATTCTCGACACGATCTCGCACAACGAGCGGGCAGCCTTTGAGCGTCAATTGAAAAATCGGAATACATGACAAGACGGATTCGGACCGGAGAAACCAAGACTTTCCGGGCATTCATCGATTTTATGAAGGAAAAGCCGCAGCGCGTCGAGCTCGGCATATGGGCCGCTGTTCTGCTCGCGCTGGGGGTTGCTCTGCATCTGCTCTATCCCGCCCCTTTCGTTTTTCCCGACTCGGGGTCCTACGTGAACTCGGCCGCGAGCGGTACGTTCAATGTCTACCGTCCGATGGGCTATTCGCAGTATCTCGGCCTGCTGCACGGAATCTCTCCGAGCCTGACTTTCGTTTTTGTCTTTTCCTATGCGATCCACGCGCTTTCGACGCTGTGGCTGCTGTTTTCGGCCAAATACCTGCTGGAAATACGCGACCGGCGGATATTCGGAATCTTTTGCCTTTTCGCCGTCGCGGCGCCCCGGCTGCTGTTCTGCACCAACTTTCTGATGAGCGACAGCCTGTTCCATACGCTGACGGTCCTTTTCGTTACGACGGCTCTTTGGGTCGCCTGCAGCCGGAATCCGATGTGGCTGATATGGCATCTGTCCGTTTTTGCAGTGCTCTACGAGGTGCGTTATGCCGGCATGTTCTATCTGCCGATCACGCTTTTGGCCGTCTGGTCCATGCCGTCCGGCTCGGTCCGGACCCGCGTGGGGTACATGGCCCTTCCGGTGCTGGTCTTCGGATTGCTTTATATGTCGGCCAAGCGCACATACATGCAGCAGACCGGCGTCGACACCTTCTCGGCATTCAGCGGGTGGCAGCTGCTCAACAATGCTTCGGTGCTGATTCCGGAAGCCAATCGGGAGCTCACGCCGGAAAGTTTCGCGTCGCAGGATTTGCAGACGCTGCATGCGTTCATGCGGACTTGTCCCGACTCGGTGTTCAGCGAGCGGAATATGCTCGAAACATTCTGCATGTGGGATAACAAGTTGCCTTACAAGTATTTCCTGTTTCATGTGGTGAAAACGACCGGACGACCCTATGCGAACGCATGGATCGCCTTGGGCGTGCTGTACGGCGAATACGCCCGCGAGTTGATCCGACGTTACCCCATGTTATATGTCGAGCGTTTCCTTTGGCCGTCGGTCGCCAGTCTGTTCCGGCCGATGGATATTACCGAGGAACGTTTCGCACTGGAGAACGAGCCGATGTACCGCGACTACTACGGGCTGACGGCCGAACGCTACGAACACGCTCATCGGGTTTTCGCAGCGCTGAATCCGGTACGCAGGGCGATGCACTACGTTTATTGGAGCGCGCTGGGCCTTAGTCTGGCTTGTTTGGCGATAGCATGGAAATCGCTCGGAAGAGCGGACCGGAAAAGGAGGCAACTCCTGTTGATGCTGGCGGCTTTCGTCGTGGTCTATCTGGGAGCCTCCGCTCTGGCTTCGCCCAATACGGCGTGGCGTTACACGATGCCCGTCTTTCTGCCTTCGCTGGCGCTGACGGCCTCGCTGGCGGATTATTTCCTCGATATGCGGCGCAGCAGGCGATCGGCTGTCAGGGAATCCGCATGAATTTGTGGGCCTGTACGGAGATGTTCCATCGGGGATTCGCCTTGGCGTATTCGACGACCGGCCCGACGATCCGGTCGTAACGGCTCCATTCGGGTTGCAGGTACAGTCTGCACCCGGCGGCTACCCGGGCGGCGTTGGTCTCGGCCCATCGGAAGTCTTCCTCGCTTTCGACGATCACTTTCAGTTCGTCGGCTCTCGGATAAATACTGTCTACGGGGGGCTGCTGTCTTTTGGGGGAGAGGCAGATCCAGTCGAAACGGCCTGTCAGTTCGTGCGCACCCGAGGTTTCGAGGAATATTTCGAGACCCCGTTCCGTCAGCCGCTCCGTCAGATAGTCCAGCGGATAGAGCGAGGGCTCCCCTCCCGTAATGACGATCGCCTGCGCCGGACATGCCAGCGCGCGGTCGATGACCGTCCGCACGTCGGTCGGCGGATAGAGTTTCGGATTCCACGTATACTTGGCGTCGCACCAGCGGCATCCCACGTCGCATCCGCCCAAACGGATGAAATAAGCCGGCTTGCCGGCGTGGAAGCCTTCGCCTTGTATCGTATAGAAATCTTCGACGAGCGGCAGTTTCCTGCCCCCGCAAAACGGATCGTTATTCATCGGTTGCCTCGTAAATATCTTTCAGATTGCGTCCCAACTGATCGTAGTCGAGCCCGAACCCGACCAGGAAACGGTCGGAAACTTTCAGCGCACAGTAATCGATCCCGATCTCCTTGCGGTACACTTCCGGCTTGAACAGCAGCGTGGCGACGGCGATGCTCGCGGGAGCCTTCGCCTTGAGCAGGTTCACCGTGTGCTCGATGCTGGCGCCCGTATCGACGATGTCCTCGACGATGACGACGTGCCGTCCGCGAATATCGGTGCTCAGCCCGATCAATTCATGTACTTTCCCGGTCGAAGCGGTGCCGCTGTACGAGGCGATTTTGACGAAAGATGCTTCGCAGTCCAGCGTGATGCGTTGCATCAGCTCGGCCATGAACATGAACGAACCGTTGAGTACGCCGACGAAAAGCGGCGTCTCTCGTCCGGCATAATCCTTATTGATACGGTCGGCGACCCGGCCGATCGCATCGCAGATACGCCCGTTGGGTATGGCGAGCCTGAAATTTTTGTCGTGAAGCCGGATCGTTTTCATGGGCGAACGGATTAATGGGAAGATCGTCTGAAAATTTGCGCCGTCCCGTTGCGGTATTCGCGGGTTTCTTCCTTATCTTTGCGCAAAAGTAATACGAATCGCAGAATAATCAAACGCCATAACGCAATGACACCGAAAGTCAGTATCATCATGGGCAGCACTTCCGACATGAAAGTCATGGAGGCTGCCGCCGCTTTTCTCGACGAAATGGAGATTCCCTACGAGATCAACGCCTTGTCGGCGCACCGGGTGCCCGAAATGGTCGCCGATTTCGCCAAGAACGCTCACCGGAGAGGTATCCGGGCGATTATCGCCGGAGCCGGCGGAGCGGCCCACCTGCCCGGCGTGATAGCCGCCCATACGCCGGTTCCCGTAATCGGCGTGCCGATCAAGTCGTCCAACTCGATCGACGGCTGGGACAGCATCCTGTCGATTTTGCAGATGCCCTCGGGTATTCCCGTGGCGACCATGGCGCTGGACGGGGCGCGTAACGCCGCGATTCTGGCCGTGCAGATTCTGGCTGCCGGAGACGAGGCTCTGATGCGCAAACTGATCGCCTTCAAACAGGACCTCGCCCGGAAGATCGAGCGCGCCAACGAGGAGCTTTCGCAGGTCAGCCGGCCTTTCAAGACGAACTAAAGCGCGATGGAAGCGCCTGTGCTATACGCGTTCCTGCTGACGCTCGGAGCCGGTCTGGCTACGGGCATCGGCAGTGCGATCGCGTTTTTCGCGAACCATACGAACCGGAAATTCCTTTCCTTCTCGCTCGGCGTATCGGCCGGGGTGATGATCTACGTGTCGTTCGTCGAAATACTGCACGGTGCCCAGATCTCGCTGGAGGAGATACTGGGCGTGCGCGGAGGCATGTCGGTCTGTGCGCTCGCTTTTTTCGGAGGTATGTTGCTGTCGGCCCTGATCGACCGGATCGTCCCTTCGGCCGAGAACCCGCATGAGTTCAAGAGCGTGGAAAATATGGACGCTCCCGCGCCGCCCCGGCACAGAATGATGCGCACGGGATTGCTGACGGCGCTGGTCGTGGGCATTCACAATTTTCCTGAGGGAATAGCCACATTTATGGCTTCGGTCGATTCGACCGAGATCGGTCTCGCTATCGCCGCCGCCATAGCGATTCACAACATTCCGGAAGGGATCGCTGTCTCTGTCCCCGTCTATTATGCGACCGGCAGCCGCAAGAAGGCGTTCTGGTACTCGTTTCTGTCGGGAATATCCGAGCCGGTCGGCGCGTTGGCAGCCTACCTCGTGCTGATGCCTTTCATGTCTCCCGTGCTGCTGAACTGCGTGTTCGCCGCCGTCGCCGGCATCATGGTCTTCATTTCGCTGGACGAGCTGCTGCCTGCCGCGCGGGAGTACGGCCAGCCTCATATAGCGATTTACGGCTTGTTGAGCGGCATGGCCGTGATGGCCCTCAGTTTGATTCTGCTGTCCTGAGAAAGAGCCGGCATCGGCGTATCTCGGCGCTCCCTTCCCGGGAGGGCAATGGCCGTTGCTCTGATTTCCGAAGGGAAGCCGAGCCGTGCGATCGTCGGTCGGATACGGGATTCCCTATCGGTAGTCGACAGGGGCGGCTTGCTCGGGGATGTAACGGAGCGGATCTTTACGCTGCTCGCTGCTGATATGGAAATAGTCGGCCTTCCTGAACCCGTCTCCGCTGAGGGCTATGCCCAACCGGATATTGATCGTGCCGAATACGAGATTTTCGTTCTTGATCCGCACGCCTACCCCTATCGTCGAGAAAAAACGGTTGCCGAACAGATTCATGTCGTTGCCGATCAGGCCCAAATCGGCGAATCCGTACATCGCGAAACGGAATTCGTGAATCTTCCACGGCGTGAAAACGACGGTTTCCGAGGTTCCGACCAGGCGATGACAGCCGTAGACATTCTCTCTCAGTCCGCGCAGGCGCGCCTCGTCGATGGCGTAGTCCTCGCTCGCGTAGGAGCCGGTTCCAGCCTCGGGTGTAATTGAAATTCAGGAACTGCCGGACCTTGTAGCGCCCTGTTCCCAGCAGATTGGAGAAATAGTTGATATTGGAGACCAAGGCCGTGCGGTAGAACTTCCCGTCCCGCGTGTTGATGTAGCTGCCCAATTCGATGCTCCAGCGCACGTAGCCGAACGAGGTGAAGTAACCCGCGCTGAAATCTCCCCCGACGTACCACCGGTTTCCGAATTCGCCCCATGTGTGGCCGCCGGTCAGCGTGAACCGGAATCCGTAGGCGATATCCTCGTTGACGCCGTAGCCGTAGATCAGATTGGACGTACGGAATCGCTCGCGGTACAGTCCGACGCTCAGCAGAACCGACCGCTTGTTGTGAAAGTACGGGTTCAGCGTGTCGGCGACATCCGGTCGCTGGGTAAACCGCAGGTCGTTGTAGCGGCCCGTAAAAAAAAAGCTGCTGTTCAGCCCCCTGATATAGCGGGATTTGCCGAACCATAGGTTCCACTCCCTGTCCCGACTCTGCACGGTACTGTCGAGCGGATAGATGCCGATAGGCTCTTTTTGGTAGTAGAAGGAGGCTCCGGCTCCGTAGTCGGTCGGCCGGATGAATTCCTTTTTTATCTCGGCTCCGTAGTCCGTATGGTCGAAACCGTGCCCGGCGATCAGGCGGCCGCTGAAAAAGGTTCCCATGATATTCGGATTCTCGTACTCGAATACGTTTCCTCCGTAATGGCCGTTCTTGTAGTTGATATAGGTACTTATCGCGAACATGTGTCCCCAGCCCAGTATGTTGTCGTCGTACAGTTTCACGAACGAGTTGCCGTTACTGCTGACCTCGGCGTCGAGGCTGATCGTCCATTTGTCGCGCGTGGTGACGATCAGATCGACCGTCGAGGTGTCCGCATCGGCCGGAACGGCTTCGATACTCACGTCCGATATGTAGTCCCGCGAGCGAATCAGTCGCCGGTTCCGTATGATCGTGGCTGCGTCGAAGACATCTCCCGGCCGGATGAACAGGTCCTTGCGTATCTGGCTTTCGCGGGTAAGCCTGTGGATGGCGTTGACTTTCCGCTCGCCCCATCGCTCGGTATCGCGGTCGAAGACGTTGTTGCGGACGATGACGACTTGCCCGATCGTTTTCCCATCGTACCGACTGAAATACTCCATATCTTTCCGGGCGGCTTCCAGCTCGGCCTGTCGGTCGCGTTTAGGGGCCGAAATCGTGTTTTGTATCAGCCGGGACAATCCGCTCCTTTTCTTTTCGTCGGCGACGGTGTCGGCTGCCGCAGGCATATCCGTCCCGCTGTTCGCCCGGGCGTGCGGGCAAAACAGCAGGATAGCCAATATGATCGGAGCGAGTTTCCCCATCGGACGCAATCTACACTTTAAAGATAACGCAAATTCGACGCAAAATGTTACGGGCACAGGAAGCGATTCGCTTTTGTGCCCGTAACAATATCCGTTCCCTGAATCGAAGCGCTATCTGACCAAGCCGGAAAATCCCATGAACGCCATAGCCAGTATGCCTGCGGTGAGCAAGGCGATCGGCATCCCTTTCATCGCGGCGGGAATATCTTCCATCTCGAGCCGCTCGCGCAAACCGGCGAACAGCACCAGAGCCAGCGAGAATCCGATCGCCGTGGCCGTCGCGAAGACGACCGATTCGCCCAGATCGTACTCTTTTTGGACGAGCAGGATAGCGATGCCCAATACGGCGCAGTTGGTCGTGATCAGCGGCAGGAAAATGCCCAGAGCCTGATAGAGCGCGGGACTGAGCTTCTTGAGGACGATTTCGACCATCTGTACCAGCGCGGCGATCACTAGAATGAAAATAATCGTCTGCATGTACTCGATATGCAGCGGTACGAGCACGTAGTATTGGATCAGATAGGCCACTACCGACGAAATGGCCATGACGAACGTGACGGCCGCCCCCATGCCCACGGAGGTACTTACCCTGCTCGATACGCCCAAGAACGGGCAGATGCCCAAAAACTGCGACAGGACGACGTTATTGACGAAAATGGAGGCTATGATTATGACGAAATATTCCATGACTATCCTTGTTTGTGTTTAGCCGTCAGTTTGTTGAAGATCGTCATCAGGTAGGCCAGCGCGATGAACGCTCCGGGAGCCAGAATGAAGACCAGCATGCCGTCGCCCGCGATGAGTTTATGGCCGAAAATCGCTCCGGCTCCCAGCAGTTCTCGGACGGCTCCGAGGAGCGTCAGCGACAACGTGAAACCCAGACCGATGCCCAAACCGTCCAATGCCGAGTCGAGCACTCCGTTTTTCGAGGCGAACGCTTCGGCGCGCCCCAAAATGATGCAGTTGACGACGATCAGAGGGATGTAAACGCCCAATGTCTTGTACAGGTCGGGCATGTAAGCCTCCATACAGAGCTGGACCACCGTGACGAACGATGCGATCACGACGATGAAAGCCGGAATGCGTACCTTGTCCGGGACGACGTTTTTGATCATCGATATGACGATGTTCGACAACGTCAGGACGAACAGCGTGGCCGCTCCCATGCCCATGCCGTTCAGGGCCGAAGTGGTCGTGCCGAGCGTCGGGCACATGCCGAGCAGCAGCACGAAAGTCGGATTTTCCCGAATCAGACCCTTGATCAGAATTTGCAGTTTACTCATGGCTCGTTCCCGTTTGATGTATCGACTCGAAAACATGATAGGCGCGCGTCAGCGCGTCGGCATATGCCCGCGATGAGATCGTAGAGGCCGTGATAGCGTCTACATCGCCTCCGTCCTTTCGGACGGCCAGCCGGAACGTTCGGGGATTCTTCCCCTCGAACTGGACCGAGAAGTCCGACTTGCTGCGGTCGATCTTGTCGCCGAGTCCGGGCGTCTCGTTGTGGGACAGCGTTTCGACCCGGTGAATCGTACCGTCGGGAAGGAATCCTACCATCAGGCGGATTTCACCGCTGAATCCGCTGTTGGAAAATGTCTCGATCGCATATCCGACCGTGTCCTGTCCCGACAGGGCCGTATAGACCGTGACGGTCTTGCCGTCCAGCGAGTCGACCGTTTTCGTCTCGTCCGGATTGTTGTCGAACGGCGGCACGACCAGCGCGACCGCACTGCCGATCTTCGCGCTCTTGGCTGCGGCGATGGGCTCTTGGGTGATCTCGTAGATCGTTCCCACGGCCGCCGCCGAAACGAAGGTGATGGCCAACAGCGTAAGAACCATATTTTTCAACGAACTCTCCATATTCGTATTCTTTGAATGTTACCGGACCGCAGCGGCTCCGAAGCGCTTCGGCTTGACATACTTGTTGATCAGCGGCACGACGGCGTTCATAATCAGAATAGCGAAAGACATGCCTTCCGGATAGGCGCCCCATACGCGGATCAGAATCGTGATGATCCCGATCCCCGCTCCGTAGATCAGCATGCCCCGCGACGTCATCGGCGAGGTTACGTAATCGGTGGCCATGAACAGGGCGCCGAGCAAAGCGCCTCCCGTCAGCAGATGGAAGAGCGGATTCATGTAGTGCAGAGGATCGGCAACCCATAGAATGCCGGAGAAAACGGCCATCGATCCGAGCACGGCTACCGGGATATGCCAGGTGATGACCCGGCGGCAAAGCAAGTAGATGCCGCCGAGCAGCAATGCCAAAGCCGCTATCTCGCCCAGCGACCCGCTGCGGAAGCCCAGCAGCATGTCTCCGTAAGAATTCAGACGGTCCGTCAGATCGGCCGTCGTCTGACCGCCGGCAAGCGCTTCTTTTACATAGCCGAGCAGCGTCGGTCCCGATACGGCATCGACGCTCATCTCGGCGCTGATCTCTACCGGAATCGAAGCTCCGGACAGCGAGTCGACTCCGGACGGAGTCACATAACTGGTCATTTGAGCGGGAAACGAGATCAGCAGGAAAACCCGTCCCACGAGCGCCGGATTGAACGGATTTCTTCCCAACCCTCCGAATGACATTTTTCCTACTCCGACGGCTACCAAAGCGCCGATCAGCACGATCCAGATAGGAAGCGAGCTGGGCAGGTTGAATCCGAGCAACAGGCCCGTCACGACGGCCGAGTAGTCGCCGATGGTGACGGGGCCTTTCAGCATGAAACGTTGGATCAGATACTCGAACGCTACGCAGGCTGCCACCGACACTCCCGTCACGATCAGGGCGCTCGTCCCGTAGACGATCGTAGCGACGATCAGCGCAGGAATCAGCGCGATCACCACGTCCTTCATCAGCCGGCGGGTCGTCATGGCTCCGTGTATATGAGGCGACGGGGATACGATTAGTTTTTTCTCCATGAATATATGCTTGGTTCTTCTTGTTTGCGCAATCCGTTTTTGCCGTCCCCCTAACCTATCGGGCTTTTCGCGCCCGGAGAATTTTGGCCACTTCCGACTTGCCCAGCCGGATATAGTCCAGCAGCGGCAGGTAGGCAGGACAGGTGTAAGAACAGCAACCGCACTCTATGCAATCCGTGATATGGACCGCTTCGAGCTCCTCGTAGCGTAACCGGCGGGCGAACCCGTACATCAAGTAAGGTTCGAGTCCCATGGGGCATACGCCGACGCATTTGGCACACTTGATGCAACTTTGCGGCGTTTTTCTCACGGAGCCCTTGCGACGGATCAGCAGAATACCGGACGTTCCTTTGGTGACGGGAGCTTCCGGATTGGCTACGGCCCGGCCCATCATCGGGCCTCCGTTCACGATCTTGCCGGTGTCCTCGGGCATTCCTCCGCCGTATTCGATCAGCGACGAGATCGGCGTGCCGATCCTGACCTTCAGGTTCGCCGTACGGGACATTGCCCGGCCGGTAACGGTCACGACGCGTTCGATCAGCGGCTTGTTCTTCTGCACTGCCTCGTATACGGCCAAGGTCGTACCCGCATTTTGCACGACGGCCCCCACGTCGATCGGCAGGCCTCCTGAAGGTACTTCGCGGCCCAGTACGGCCTCGATCAGTTGTTTTTCTCCCCCCTGCGGATAACGTACCCGCAGCGGGACGACTTCGATATCCGGATAACCGGCGCTCAGTTGTCGCAGATGCTCGATCGCGTCGGGCTTGTTGTTCTCTATGCCTATGTAAGCCTTGTCGACTCCGAGAGCCCGGGACAGAATGTCGGTTCCGACGAGCATTTCGGCTCCCCTCTCCAGCATGACGCGATGGTCCGCCGTCAGGAACGGTTCGCATTCCACTCCGTTGACGATCAGAAATTCGGCTTTTTTCCCTACGGGGACCGAGAGCTTGACATGCGTGGGGAAAGTGGCTCCCCCCATGCCGACGATCCCTGCATTTTTAATGCGCGTTATGATCTCGTCGCGAGTCAGATGACATTCTTTAACTAAAGATTCGCTTCGGTCGATGATGTCGAGCCACTGGTCTCCTTCGACGGCGATCGTAATAGCCGGCCGGCGGACTCCGCCCGCATCGGGAACTTCCCCGACGGCTGTCACGGTGCCCGAAACCGACGAGTGGACGTTGGCCGATACGAATCCGTCGGCCGCAGCGATCAACTGCCCCGTCACGACACGATCCCCCTTGGCTACGCACGGTACGGCCGGAGCTCCGATATGTTGCGATAGCGGAATGACGGCGACCGTAGGCGGCGGTAACTCAACGATGGCCTCCGCTCGGCTTATCTTGAATCCGGGAGGATGAACACCACCTTTGCTGAATCCCTTCAACATACTGTATTTCGTTAAATTTCGGTTTGCAGTCTAAACTGATGGAGCAGATGTGCTTGCCTTTATTTCCGTTCCGCTTGGAGCGGGCCGGGCCGGAAAGTTGACCTGAAGGATCGCTCCGGTCGGACATTCTTCCACGCATTTACGGCATAAGCGACATTTGTCCGCATCGATATATGCTAAATTGTTCTGTAATGTAATCGCATCGAAAGAACATGTTTTCTGACATTTGCCGCATCCGATGCAGGCAGAGGCGCAGGCTTTCCGCGCTATGGCGCCTTTGTCCTTGTTTACGCACCCGACGTAGACCCTGCGGCCTTTCATTCCTTTCTTGCGAAGCTCGATAATTCCTTTGGGACAAGCCTTGACGCACGCGCCGCAGGCAGTGCAAAGCGCTTCGTTCACAACGGGCAACCCGCTTCGCAGGTCGATCGACAAGGCTCCAAAAGCGCAGGCCGACACGCAATCGCCTCCTCCAAGGCAGCCGTACGAGCATCCCGTTTCCCCGCCGTACAGGGTCGCCTCGATCGCGCAGGAGGCGGCTCCGTCGTATATATTGGTCCGGGGACGCTTTTCGCAATTGCCGTTGCAACGAACGACCGCGACTGCCGGTTCTTTTTCCGGGGCGACTTTCCCCAGATATTCGGCGATCTTCCTCATCGTCTCGGCGCCTCCGGCCGTACAATACAGCGACGACAGATCGTCGCTGCCTACCAGCGCGTCGGCCAATCCCCGGCAACCCGGATATCCGCATCCGCCGCAATTGGCTCCGGGCAGCATGCTTTCGACGGCATCGATACGAGGATCTTCGTAGACCTTGAATTTCTGTGCGACGAAATAGAGCACGACCGCCGCGAGAACTCCGACGATACATAGCGTCAAGACAGTGAATAACAGCACTTCACTCATGATGTTTTTCTGACTTTAAACGTAATTTCCTTTTCGAGACGGTGTCGGAGCAGGTAAAGCACGCAATAATACAACGCCAATATCCCCAGCGACGTCAATCCCGAAACCAATTCCCCTGCTCCGGCTTGCAGCAGAACGAGCAAGGCGGTCATGACCGACAGAAAAGGAAGCACATAAGCCCATACGACTGCTTTGGTACCCATGGCTTGCTCGGTGACGACCTCGACCGTTTCCCCTTTTTCGAAATAGGAAGCTTGCGCCGAAGGAATTGCCAGCGTTTTATCTTCGCTCTCACCCATGGCGCATTGTTTCCGAACACGGCAACCGCCGCAGGCGCTCTCGCTGCGAATGGTGACTTGTATGGCATCGGGGAAAATTTCCGTTACGACTCCCCTGTGTGTAATGACTCCGCTCACGGTCGACTCGCTCTTTGATATAAACCGTCTAGCATCCGTATTTGTTAGTCAGCGGCATGGTGCGTCCCGTTCTCATCGGACGGGTCGACAGCCGTAACGTGGGACAGCTTTGGTATCGTTTGAACTCGCTTTTGACGACCAGATTGTATACTTTGTACACTTCGTCCTCGTCGAAGCCCGCGTTGATGATTTCTTCCCGGCTCTGGCCCTCTTCGATCATTCGGTACAGTATGGCGTCGAGCACATCGTAGGGCGGCAACGAGTCGGAATCTTTCTGCTCGAGCCGCAACTCGGCGGACGGCGCTTTCATGATCGTGTTCAGCGGGATGATCTCGCGTTGACGATTGATATAGCGGGCCAAATCGTATACCTCGCTTTTATACAGGTCTCCTATGATGCTCAGCGCGCCGACCGTATCGCCGTAAAGCGTGCCGTAGCCGACCGCTATCTCGCTCTTGTTGGAGGTGGCGAGCAGAACGTTGCCGAACTTGTTCGATATGGCCATCATCATCATGCCCCGGATGCGCGCCTGCATATTTTCCTCGGCTACGTTGAAAGGCAGTTCGCCGAAGACCGGACCGAGCGTTGCCGTAAGCGCGGCGAACGTCTCGTTGATCGGAACGATCTGGTATTCGACGCCCAGATTTTCCGCCAGCTCGCGCGCGTCTTCCACCGAATGGTCGGAGGAAAATTGAGAAGGCATCAGTAGAACCCGGATGTTTTCGGGACCCAGCGTTTCGGCAGCCATCGAAAGAACAACGGCCGAATCGATACCTCCCGAGAGGCCGAGACAGGCCGTTTTGAATCCGCTTTTTGCGAAAAAATCGCCGAGGCCGAGCTTAATCGCCCGATAGACATTATAGGTTTTGTTTTGCTCGGGTATCTTTTTCGGCGTTTCGTTGCCGTCCACATCCACTGTCTGAAAGTCCTCCTCGAAACTTTTCAGCAGGGCGATCGCCTCTCCTCGGCTGTTGAAAGCCGCCGAAGAGCCGTCGTAGACAATATCCGTTTGTCCGCCGACGCTATTGACATACAGAATGGTCTTGCCTGTCATGAAAGCCAGTTGTCGGTAAAAATCGTAGCGTTTCTCAACGACTCCGCGCGAATAGGGACTATGGGCCAAATTGACGATCAGGTCTGCGTATTCGCCGTATTCCTGTTCGGTCTTGATATCCTCCCCCACGACGACGGCGATCTTCTTGCCGCGAATCTTAATGTACTCGCAGCCTTTCGACGACGATATATGGCACATTTCGTCGCGTGATTCGATCGTCTTTTTCCCGACGTACCGCTTGATTTTCCGATCCTCGATCAAAGCCGCCACGCTGATCGTCTTGTTCATGCACTGCGCCGGCATGCCGACCAATACGGAAATGCCTTCGCAACAGCGCGCGATCTCTTCGAGAGTCTCCTCGCACAGTTCCAAAAATGTGACTTTATTCAGTAGATCGTATGCCGGAGCGCCGCTGATAGCCTGTTCTGAGAATACGACCAAATCGGCCGATTCGGACTTGGCCTGCTCGATGCATCGGACAATTTTTTCCTTGTTCGACTTGAAGTCCCCAATCGTGTAATTTTGTTGGGCAAGAGCTATTTTCATTGCGTCCGGGTTTTATCATTGGTATAGACTACGCAAAGATATAATTTTTAGTCTAGAACTAAAATTCGTTCGGAATATTGTTTAATTGAATTTTATGTATATCTTTGCACCGTCAAACGGAAAAGGTGCCATAGCTCAGTTGGTAGAGCAAAGGACTGAAAATCCTTGTGTCCCTCGTTCGATTCGTGGTGGCACCACTGAAAATCAAGGAGTTGCAGAGATGCGACTCCTTTTTTGTGCCTCTCCCGAAGCGGTTGTACGGTGGTTTGGGACTCAGAGTTAAACCGAGAGTTAAACCATGCTCCGCAATGGGTACAGGTGTATTAATGTTTTGTGTTACAAATCCAAAACACTCTCAAATGGTGAGCATCCTTTAATGATTTAGGGTGTGCAAAAACGGCAAAAAGAAATATGTCAGCCTTGACATATCTGTTTTGCCTCAGTATTGGGATTCAGATAAGAATAAGCCCCAACGACACTGTCCTAACAAAGATATGATCGAAAAGGTCATAGCTGAGAAAAGCAGGCAGTATTCGGAGCGCGTCATTGAATTGATTAGTGAACACAGGGAGTTTACTACAACAAGGTTGGTTGAACAAATCGACAGTTATTCGCCCTGTCGGATGGTTGGCGATATGTTTTTGTTGCAAATACAGCGATTGAAAAAAACAACATCGTGAAGGTTACGCCCTATCTCATCAGGAAACCCATCATTCATTGCTAAAATTCAACGGCCACTTGAATATCTATTTCTCCGATATTGATACGGCATGGCTGAAGCGTTATGAATCGTGGTTGCGTGGACAGGAATTTTCCGAGAATACGATAGGCCGACGTTTTCGCACGTTGCGGTTGTATATAATGTCGCTATTGAGGGAAAGGTTGCCAAGTCGGAACACTACCCTTTCAAGTCTTATAAAGTGTCGAAATTGCACCGAGCGACCGCTAAACGTGCTATCGGCAAAGCGGAAATATTTCGGATCATCAACTATGCCAGCGATCGTCCTTATGTCCGACTGGCCGTCGATTTGTTCGCTTTCAGCTATTATATGGGGGGAATCAATTTCGTAGACATGGCTTATCTTACCCAGCAAAATATAGCGGAAGACTATATAAGGCGCAAGACGCATAAAATGATAAAATTAACTTCGTTATCTCAAGCAATGGAGATAGTCGTCCGTAACCGTCGAGACCAATCGCCCTATCTGTTTCCGATTTTATCGTTTTATCACACGACGGAGCAACAGCGACGGAATCGCATTCGTAAAGTAATTGCTAAAATAAATTTATGTTTAAAATTGATAAACAAAGAATTAAACATTCGTGTCAATTTGATCACCTATGTCGCAAGACATTCATTTGCGACTGCGCTTAAACGTTCGGGTGTTTCAATTACGAATGATCCACATACGGTTCCGGCAGATTACAAGGCGGGACAGACTTTGTAAAGGGGACTTGAATGATCCCCTTTACAAAAATTTGTCCTTATCGGTTTTTCAACGCAACATGGCATAATCACGTTCGATGACTTCTCTAAATGTGGCTACACCAGATTCGGATAATTCAACATTCATGGTTTTTCCTCCAGGCAGATATACCCTGACCGTATTGTCGTCAAGGAAAGTCATAAACTCTACGGGTTTGTTTTTAGCCATTGCGGACCATGTCTTCGTACCTTTGTCATAGATTAAATCGACACTGGTTTTGGTGTTGCGATTAACGATGCGATAGCCGTTACGTTTGTACCGTACCAAATATTCCCCCTTTTTACCGTGAATGGATTTTTCTGTTTCAGTTTCTGCCAGAGGATTGTCGCCGCTCCAAAACTCGATGCTGTTGACGACCAAAACATCGGCGATTGTGGTTACTTCATATACAGGTATTACCCAGAAACAAAAGAAGACGACTTCATTGACGAACTTGCTATTGGAAACTTGTTTGTTCCAACTCAATACTTTATTGCTCAGTTTGAACGATCCGATACAAGAGGTGAAGGCGATACAGGAACAAAGTAAAGTCACCATCATTACCGTAAATGTTTTTCTTTTCATGTTGACAAAATTTAAGTTAATAATGAGTTCTATTCAAAATACCAGAGCGTAACCGTTTTTGCAGAAAACATATCAAAAATAAGCCAAAAAAGTCTTATGAAGGAAGGATTTATTTTTTCATGGTTTAATTACTTTTATTACAAGGTCTATAAGGATGAATTTGTCACCTAAAACGAACCTTGCTCTATGCTTGTTTTGAAATAGTATGCGTGCCACCTTGGTTTTAAGAGGGGAGATATAATGAATATTTCGACATAAACGGCTTTATTATTCAGTCCTGAATTTGTTACGCAATTAAAGTTACCTGCAAAAAATTGGAGATACTTGCCATTTTTTTCGCAATCGATTAAAGAGTATAAAATTGCTGCCGAGAAATATGAAGCGTTACTGAAAAAAGGCTCTTGACAAGTATCACAACTGCAGCGCGAAGCTGTTACCCGAAGAAGCTTTTGTAGAGATGAGATTATAAAAAATGCGACACAACAGACACTTGATATTCTTGTAGGATTAGGACAGAACAAGGATAGTTTCCGCAAATTGGGTTTGACATTTGAAGGAAAAGCTTTCTATGATATCCTTACGCACCCGTACAACAAACACAATTTCGAGTATGGCGAAGATAAGAATATAGAAGGTGTGATAATCCACTGACAAGTGTAAGACTTTTTCCGGGAAAGATCAAGGAGCTTATTGACGTTCAATCATCATTTGCAGATTGACTGAACAATTCAAATATTAAGGGCTGAACTGAATCAAAAAATATTCTTCTGTCTCGTTAAACAAAAGTTATCCTCCGCAATATAACGACGGAGTCTTTGACCAAGTTATGGAACATTAAGAAGAACAACAAGTAACAATATACGGCGCAGGGAAAGCATAAATTATCGTTCCACTTATATTCGTTTTGATACTATAAACAAACAATCCACCTCGCAAAATACGAGGTGGATTCGGGTTATTATCCCTCTTGGCGGGAATTAGCAGGGTGATAATATATTATTTAAATTACTTTCTGCTTTGATATCCTAAGTATCAAAGAATAGAATAGACATAGAAATATCTCCTAAATTATTTTTGAAAGGTAGAATTCGACAGCAAAATCAAATCGGTACGATTGAGTTTTCAAATACGCGATTCTCGAAGGGGTAACGCCCCGTCCCGTTTCGTTGCAAACACATTTTCAGTGGTAATCGAAAGATCGGCTCCCCGGGTTCTGCAGAGCTTGCGGCTTCGTAACAATCAGCATGTATGGGACTTTCTGCGGATCGAACCATTGCAGCACCTCGACGGTTTTGCGTCGGGTGACGCTGATGCAGCCGGCCGTACCGCGGTCGAAGCCGCTCTCGATATGGAAGAAGATCGCGCTTCCCTTGTACTTCTCGATCGGGCGCATGTTGTATTCGACCACGGCGGCATAGCGGTATACCTCGTCGTCGCGGCGAAGGTATTCGAAATTGTCGGTCCGGGGCGTCTGTTGCGTCATCTGGTTGTAAAGCGGGTCTTCGGGATCGCTGATCCAATAGTGCTGTTTGCTCACGACGACGAACGGCCACGACAGATCGATATCGCGCACGTATCCGAACGCGAATCCCATCGGATAGGCTCCGCTGGGCGTTCGACCGTCTCCTTCTCGTTTCTCGCCGTAAGGCGCGATGCCGGCCCGGCCGACGTTCGAGCGAAGCGGATAGGCAGTCTCCCGCCATTGTCCGTTCTTTTTCTCGTAACGGCGGAAAACGCAGGAAACCCGGTCGGGCCGGTCGTTGTATACGAGTATCAGCTGACGGCAACTGTCCGGCAAACGAATCTGCTCGTTCAAGAAACTTTCGACGAACGCGTCGTCGCGGCCGGGCGCCTCTAAAGAGGCGACATAGGTTCCGATCCGGTCGATCCGGCTGCCGAGCGTTTCAGCGAGCCGTCTGTCAGAGCCCACGAGGCGGCGGTATCGGACAGCGGCAGCGCTCAGGGCGGCCGTATCCTGAACCGCATAGCCGAAACTCTCGCAGACGATACCCGATACGAGATCCGAACGCGGATCGGAACAGCCGGAAGCGTTCAGCAATCCGGCATCGTCCGCCGATTCGTACAGACGCATCCGGTTTATTTTCTCCATGTAATCGTCCGCCGGGCAGGGATCGTAATGATCCATAAGCGCAACGGCCGGGTCCAGCGCCGTCCATACGGCGGTTCCTATTTCTTCGAAAAACACGGGCCAGCGACCGAGAGGGAAACGGTCGGCCGTCATGATCGATTCGCCGAGAAAAACGGTACATTGAACCGTATCGGGAGCATCCTTCCGGAACGTCAGCGTCAAATCGTTCGTTTTCCCGAACCCACGCCGGAGCGACTTCTTCAGCGTTTGCATCCAGTCGGGCGAACCGTCGATTCCGATGCGTTCGCCGTGTATCGCGGAAGCCAAAGCCTCCGTATCGAACGGCCGTATTTCCGAAACGGGGATTCGCGCCGGGTCGGAAAGCGCCGCCAGCTTGAGAACAACGGTATTGCGGCAGTTCGTCAGGCCTTCGCGGAGACTGTCTGCAAGGGCGTGGTAACCGGGCAGGCTGTCGGGAAGACCGAGCGTTCGTACGAATGCGATCCGGCCAGGGGCAAGCACGCGTGCGGCCCACAGGACGATCAGAGCCAGCGCAAGGCCGGATGCTATCATGCCGAGACGGCGTACGGAGCGGCTGTGCCGCTTGGACTCGTTAAGGTTAGTCATGATTGTTCTGTATTCGTGTGAGCGGAAATAACCGTTTCGGCGGATTCGGATCGTTCGCCCCGCGAGACGACGCATGCGGCCATCGCATCGCCCGAGACGTTCACCGCCGTAATCAGCATGTCGAGCGGACGGTCCATCGCGATAATCATGGCGATTCCTTCGGCCGGTATGCCGACCGAGACGAGTACGAGCGTCAGCACGGCCATGCCTCCGCTGGGTATGCCCGGCGTTCCGATCGACGAGACGGTCGTCAGCACGACGATCGAGAGCATCTGAGCGAGCGAAAGCTCGATGCCCATCACCTGCGCGACGAAAACGGTGGCGATGGCGTGGTAACAGCTCGTGCCGTTCATGTTGACCGTCACGCCGGTCGGCAGCACGAACGAGATCACGTTATGCGGGAGTCCCAGCCTGCGCATCTGCTCAATATTGACCGGCAGACAGGCCGCGCTGGAGCAGGACGTAAAGGCGAGCATTTGGACCGGCAATACGGCGCGGACATAGTCCGGGAGCCGAATGTCGGTAAAAAAACGGATGATCAGCGGATAACAGATGAGCAGGATGACGCATAGTCCGATGACGACCGTCAGCGCATAATAGCCCAACGCCAGCAGCAGGTCCGAGTCGCCGGCGAAACCGACGATCAGGTCGGCCATCAGCGCCATGACGCCCAACGGCGCCAGCTTCATCACGTATCCGATGATCTTCAGGATGATTTCGTTGAGCGACTCGACCAATTTTTTGACCGGGTCGGCTCTTTCCCTGCCGACGGCTACCATGGCTATGCCAAAAGCGATGGACAGCAGAACGATCTGAAGCATGGCCGAATTGTCGCCGGCCGAACGGACGACGTTTTCCGGAACCATATCCACTAAAAATTGGAGCGGACTGTCTTCGCGCATGTTCTCGGCTGCGGCAGCCTTTTCCGAAACAGACTGTTCGTAACGGCTTCGGAACTCGGCGGTTTTCTCGCGAGGGAATACTTCTCCGGGACGGATCAGATTGACGACGACCAGACCGATGACAATGGCAAAGACGGTCGTCGACAGATAGATGCCCAGCGTCTTGAGCCCCATGCGCGACAGATGCTTCGTATCGCTCAGATTCGTGATTCCGCTGATCAGGGAAACGACTACCAACGGAACGGCGACCAGTCGCAGCAACCGGATAAAAATCGTTCCCCAAGGCTTGATCCATTCCGTGAGCAGATGCTCCCACCCTCCCGCTACGGCCCAGAAGCCGAGTCCGGTTCCCACGAGCATTCCGATCAGAATCGTAATGTAAAGCGGCAGTTTTTTCATAATAGTCATAGCCGGGAAACGGCCCGGTCCGGAAATACGTTCCGCTTCCCGTCGGGGCCTGTCCGGCGCTCGCAATGCAAAGATGAGACAAAATTCAGGATCAGACAATATCTGCAAGAAATATAACGATTCGTCGCAGAACGACTGAAAATTCAACAACCTTTTCCGAAAATTCGCTGGAAATTACCCGACTTGTCCTGTTCCATCGGCAATAATATTTTCTTTGAAACGTTTATGCTCAGGATTGCCTCGAAAGCCGTACGCATTTTCAACGGAATGTTAAGAAAATATTGCGGAAGCACCTCCGATCCGTAAAATTATTAGCATCTTTGTGCGATTAATTTGATTTCAGATATAATTCAACATGATGAAAATGAGCATTTTGTACAGCCTGTTTGCCGTTTGTTCGCTGGCTTTTTGCCAATGCGACAAAGACGGAGGCTCTGCGAGCGGCGGAAATCTGCCTTTCGAGCTATCCGTCAGTCAATGGAACGTACCCTCTCAGGGGGCGACCGAGGAGGTCGACCTGCAGGCCCCGGGCGAGTGGAAAGTCAAGACCGATTACATAGCCGGAGGAGAGCGGTGGCTCTCTGTCAGCAAGACGTCCGGCGCCGCCGGGCAGCACAAGCTGACGCTTTCGGCAGGCAATAATCCGTCCAATAGTACGGACCGCGAAGCTTTGCTGACGGTTACGTGCGGCAATGAACAGAAGACAATCTCGGTCACTCAGCGCACGCACGAAGAAGTCGTTCCCGAACAAGGGCGCTATGATGTAAAGGCCGGAGACACGCTGCTTACGGTCAACGTATCGGCCAATGTAGCTTATCAATGCTCGATTGTTCAGGAAGGAAACTGGATCGCGCAGGTTCAGAACAAATCGGCAATGGAAACATCTTCGGTGCGGTTCCAAATATCGGCCAATACGGACGAGCAAGAACGTACGGCCGTGGTGAAATTCACGGCTGACAACCTCGCGCCTACGGAAATCACTATCGTACAGGCCGGCCAGACCGCCGGTAAGGAACTGACGCTTTTCCAGCTCAATATCTGGGAGGAATGCGGGCACAACTCGACGGACGGTTACAGCGCGTTCCAGTCGCTCGTGGACCAGATAGTCGCTCTCGAGCCCGATTTCGCGACTTTCTGTGAGCTGTATAAAAACGGGGACGACATGGTCATGAAGAAACTCGTGGCAGCCTTGAAGGAGCGGGGACTGACCTATTACGCCGAGACCGGGTTCGGCAAAGGCGGCGGCGGAGCGCGCGGACTGCTGTCGAAATATCCGATCGAGGAAACGGAGCTGATCAATTCATGGATGTTCAAGGGCGTATGCAACGTGGACGGCAAGCGGATCGCTATCTATCCGTCTCATTCCAACTACGTTTACTATTCATGCTACTATCCGCGCGGATATAACGACGGCGGCGGAAACAGCGGTTGGGAAAAGTTACCCGACGGTCCGAATACCGACGTAAGCGAGATTCTCGAGCGCAATGCGCTTTCGGGACGTCCGGAATCGGCTCGGGAGTTCGTCGAAAATGCGAAAAAAGAGTTGGATAAAGGGGCTATCGTCATTCTGGCAGGCGACCTGAACGAGCCCTCGCATCTGGACTGGGTCGAGTCTACGAAAGATATGTTCGAGCATAACGGTTGCATCGTACCTTGGCAGACCTCGCTGCTGCTGACCGAGAGCGGTTTCATCGATGCTTTCCGGCAGATGTATCCCGATCCGGCAACGCACCCGGGCCTGACGTGGCCGGTCAACAACGAAGGCATTCCCGTATCGGATCTGGCATGGGCCGCCGAAGCGGACGAACGCGACAGGATCGATTACATTTACTACTATCCCGACAGCCGATTCAGTCTGGTGGATATCAAAATGGTAGGTCCTACCGGAACGATCGTCCGGGGCGAACGCGTGGCTGCCGATACGCAGGAGCCCATTATCGATCAGGCCGGCGAGCATTGGCCGAGCGACCACCGGGGACTGCTGATGACGATCCGATGGAACGAATAAGCTCGGGGTAAAACCGATTGCCGACAGCCTTTCCGACTTCATGACGGAAAGGCTGTCGTTTTTACGCCCGCATCCTTTCCCGGCCGGGCATGCTCTTGCGGACTACGGGCTGAGTCCGAACGTATGCGGATACAGAGCGGGAAAATATCGGGCGATCCGTCGCACGGACCGAACCGAATCCGTTAAAAATCCTTATTTTTGCCTCGTCATCGCACTGAAATGGAAACGGATGTCTTGTCGAAGCTGTCCAAGGAGCAGCTCGAAGAGTTGGTGAGAACGTACGCGCGCAACATGCTGGCTTTGGACGGCGTGTGGTTCCAGTCCGTCGAGCGCGAGCTCGGAATGGACCGGGCCATGAGGCACGACGAGCGGGTGTGGCAAGCCTTCACCCAAACGGAGGCACGGCGCATCAAAGGATTCCTGCAGTTGCCCGACAGGCCGGGACTGGACGGACTGGAGCGGGCGCTTTCGCTCCGCTTCGCGGCATTCGCCAACCGGCAGGTCGAACTGATACGGGAAAGCGATTCCCTGACATTCCGTGTGGTAGATTGCCGGGTACAGTCTGCACGCAAGCGAAAAGGGATGCCGTTGCATCCGTGTCTGTCCGTAGGAATCCGCGAATACGCATTTTTCGCCAAAACGATCGACGATCGCATAGTATGCGAACCGGTAAGCTGTTTCCCTCGGGTGAGCGACCCCGGATGCGCCTGCTCGTGGCGCTTCACGATGGGGAATCCGGGAAACGGACCGGAGGAAGCCCCGGACGACAACGGTCAAGGAAAAGTTTAACCGGCCCGACGCTGTCCGAGAACGAGGACAACAGGGAACGCTTCGGCGGTCCGAACGGGCGTAATATTCGAAGATATGATGAAATACGGTTTGAAATGGATGCTGCTCGCGGCAGCGGGAATCCTGCTGTCCGCACAGCGGTCCGAGGCGCAGACGTACGTAAAGCTCAACGGGCTGTACGCATTGGTCGGGGTGATCAATCCGGCCGTCGAGTTCCGGCTGAGTCCCCATTCCACTTTCCAGTCCGAGTTCGTTTGCTCACCGTGGAAATCCATCGAGCATAACGGAGCGCACAAGCCGATGCTTTTCGGAATCTTCATGAACGAGTACCGCCGCTATTTCAAGCAACACAATACGGGGTGGTATGTCGGGGCGAATGTCGGCATGATGGCGTTCAAGATGTCGAAGCCCACGTTCGCCGGCGGCAAGCTCGGGCTACAGGATCGCTACAGCAAGGGTTACGGCCTGATGTTCGGCGTCTGCGGCGGATACGAGTACCGTTTTGCCGACCGGTGGCTGCTGGACGTCTATTTCGGGTGGGCTTACATGGCAAGCTGGTACAACGGATACAATCTGGACGGCACGGTCCAGTGGCATCCGCATCGCCGGGACGAGCCCGAGCATCCCGACCCGTTCAACGGCTCGGGCGAATGGCTGCCCAATAAGATCGGCGTATCGATCGGTCTGATGATTTTCAATCCGGACAAGCACCGAAAGAAACGGTAGCCGGCAAGCGATCGCACGACAATCCGGCCCTCTGCATTTTCTTATGCAGAGGGCCGGATTGTTTTGTACTCGGAATGCTTTTGTCGCGTCGACTACCGGAACCGCCCATATGTGTTTTCCGTTTTCAACTTTTGTAGCGGAAATCGAAGCAAGGTCGGATCCGGAGACAACTCCGCCGCTTTCCTGTCCGATCGACGCACGGGCCGAAATCGTATATCGAAGCCACGAAGCGGGGACGAAACATGGCGTGAAAATTGAACGGTTCCGCTCGACGACGAAAGAGTCGGAGCACGAATCGGACACAGCACATGGAAACAGCAGACATAGGCCTGATCGGACTGGCCGTGATGGGGGAGAATCTCGCTTTGAATTTCGAAGGCAAGGGCTACGCCGTAGCCGTGTACAACCGTCGCTCGCCGGGACGCGAACATGCCGTAGACCGGTTCGTCGGGGGGCGTGGCCGCGGCAAGCGGCTCGTCGGAACGCATTCGATCCGAGAACTGGTCGAATCGGTGAGACGGCCTCGGCGGATTCTGATGATGATCCGGGCCGGGGAGCCCGTCGACGAGGTGATCGGACAGCTGATGCCTTATCTGGAGCGGGGAGACGTGGTGATCGACGGGGGCAATTCCGACTATCTCGATACGCAGAGACGGGTCGCGCAGGCGGAAAAGGCAGGGCTGTCGTTCGTGGGATGCGGCGTATCGGGAGGCGAACTGGGCGCTTTGCACGGTCCTTCGCTTATGCCGGGCGGATCGGCTGCGGCATGGCCGCTGATCAAAGAGCCGTTTCAGGCCATCGCGGCCAAGTTCGACGACGGCTCGCCGTGCTGCGAGTGGATCGGACCGGGCGGATCGGGTCATTTCGTCAAAACGGTCCACAACGGCATCGAATACGGCGACATGCAGCTGATAGCCGAGACCTACTCGTTGCTGAGAAATCGGCTCGGCATGGATAACGAGTCCCTCGCCTCGCTGTTCGAGTCGTGGAATCGAGGCGAACTGAACAGCTACCTGATCGGCATCACCGCCGAAATTTTCCGCTTCAAGGACGACGACGGGGCATATCTGCTCGATCGTATCCGCGACGTGGCCCGGCAGAAAGGGACGGGCAAATGGAGCGTGTCGGCCGCTTTGGACCGGAACGATCCGCTGACGCTGATTGCCGAGGCGGTATTCGCCCGCATGCTTTCCGCCTTGCCGGACGAGCGCAGGACCGCTGCGGAAGGCTATCCGGACCCTCAAGCCCAGTCCGTAGTCGAGACGCTGACGGCAGGACAGATCCGGGCCGCGCTGTATGCCTCGAAGCTGGTCTCGTATGCGCAGGGATTTTCGCTGATGCGCCGCGTGTCGGAACTTTACGGCTGGCGACTGGACTACGGAACGATCGCGAGGATATGGCGCAACGGCTGCATCATCCGCTCGGCCTTTCTCGAAAAAGTGACCGAGGCCTTTCGGACCGATCCCGATCTGCGCAGCCTGTTGTTCGACGATTTTTTCCGGGACAAGATCGGACAGACTCTGCCGGCATGGCGTCGGGTCGTGGCGCACGGTGCGCTGGGTGCCGTCGCCCTACCCTGCATGAGTTCGGCCCTGAGCTATTTCGACGGGTTGCGCACGCTCCGTTCTCCGGCCAATCTGCTTCAGGCCCAGCGCGACTATTTCGGGGCGCACCGCTACGAGAGAATCGACCGGGACGAAGGGACGACGTTTCATACCGACTGGACGGGCCGGGGCGGAAATACCAGCGCCGAAAGCTACGAGGCATGAGTGCGAACAAGGAATCATACGACCAATTGCTGGTCATTTTCGGTGCTTCGGGCGATCTGACCTCCCGTAAGCTGCTGCCGGCCTTTTCCGAGCTTTTCTCGCGAGGGCTGCTGCCGGACCGCTTCGCGATTCTGGGTGCCGCGCGAAGCGATTTTTCCGACATCTCGTTCCGACGGTCGCGCCGTCAGGTATTGAAGGGCGACCGCGCGGACGAATTTCTCGGGAAAGTCTATTACCTGCGTTTCGATCCGGCCGATCCGAGGGCCTACCCAAAGCTTGCGAAGCGTATCGTCCGACTCAGGGGGGAATTGCGTCTGCCGGATCGGATACTCTACTATCTGGCCACGCCGCCCTCCATGTATCCGGTGATCGCGCAGGGTCTTCTCGAAAGCGGACTGAATGTACCGGAAGGGGAAGGCGGATGGCGCCGGATCATCGTCGAAAAACCGTTCGGCAGCGATCTGGAGACGGCGCGCAGACTGAACGGGCTGCTCCGAGGAATATTCGCCGAGCGCGAGATATACCGGATCGACCACTATCTGGGGAAGGAAACCGTCCAAAACATTCTGGTACTGCGTTTTTCGAACGGAATCTTCGAGCCGCTGTGGAACCGGAACTACATCGACCGGGTGGAAATACGGGCTACCGAAACCCTCGGCGCGGGAAACCGGGGAAAATACTACGACGGAGCCGGCGCCATGCGCGACATGGTACAGAATCATCTGATGCAGCTCATGGCCTTTGCCGCTATGGAAGCGCCCGCCGTGTTCGAGCCGGAACCCATGCGGGACGAGATCGTCAAGGTCTTCCGCTCGTTGCGTCCCTATACGGCGCAGCGGATGGATCGCGACATCGTGCGGGCGCAATACCGGGGATACCGCGAGGAAAAGGACGTTTCGCCGGACTCGACGACCGAGACGTTCGTCGCGATTAAATTCTACATCGATAACTGGCGCTGGGGCGGCGTGCCTTTTCTGCTGTACACGGGAAAGAAGCTGGACCGGAAAGAGTCGGAAATCGTCATCCGCTTCAAATCGACGCCCCAGCGTCTGTTCGCCGGCCAATGCTCGGGCAGCTCGTGCAACAAGCTGACGATCAGAATTCAGCCTGACGAAAGCGTGTCGCTGGGCTTCGGACTGAAAATGCCGGGGGCCGGATTCCGAGTCAAGCAAGTCAGTATGGATTTTCGCTACGATTCGTTGTCGCACAACTATTTGCCCGACGCTTACGAAAGATTGCTTCTCGACGCCATACTGGGCGATTCGACGCTTTATGCGCGAAGCGACGCGCTGGAGGCGAGCTGGAAAATCATCGATCCGGTTCTGCGTCACTGGGCCGAGCATCCGTCCCGCGGACTGCGCTTTTATACGCCGGGTTCGCAGGGACCCGAGGAGGCGCTGGCGCTCGAGAGGCCGGACGACTCGCTATTGTGCGAGGAAAACTGAAAAAATATGCAACTATGAATATTCACTCGTATTCCGTCGCCCACGAGGCGATCGAGGCACTGACCCGGCGAATGGCCGACCGGATGCTCGGCTCCGCCGGAAGCTTCCATGTGGCCTTGTCCGGCGGAGAAACGGCCAAACGGCTATTCCCATTTTGGAGCGGACCTTTCGCCGATCGGCTCGATTGGGACCGGATTCGCTTTTACTGGGTGGACGAGCGCTGCGTGCCGCCCGACGATCCGCAAAGCAACTTCGGGACCGCCGAACGCCTGCTGTTCTCGCCTCTGACCGTGCCAGCCTCGCATGTGCACCGAATCCGGGGAGAACAGCCTCCCGAAACCGAAGCCGAGCACTATACGCATCTGATCGGACAGGAGCTATCCGGCCCGGACGGCATGCCCCGTTTCGACTGCATCGTACTCGGCATAGGCGAAGACATGCACACGGCTTCGATATTTTCGGAAACGTCCTTTCTGCTGACAGCCGAACCCGGCTATCGGGTGTCGATCCATCCCCGTTCTGCTCAAATGCGCATCACGATGACCGGATCTCTGATTCTCGCCGCCCGCCTGCTGCTGGTCCCGATGCTGGGAGAGCGTAAGATTGCAACGGCCCGCCATCTGGCCGAAAGACCGAACGACCGGTCTCCTGCCGGCTATTTGCTGTCGCGGGCCGAACAAGCGGAGCTTTTCGTCGGCGCATAGAGCGTATGCTTTGCAAAAAACGGGCTCCGGACTGTTGCGGCCGATGCAAATTCGTCTGCCAGAATACGCGTAGCGGCTGCATAAGAAATATGCAGCCGCTACGCGTTCCGAAGATCGGATTCAGAGCAAGTCGAGCAGTTGAGCGGGACAGTCGATGACGAACGTCGCTCCGTTTTGTTCCAGTTCGGCGCGCGGACGAAATCCCCAGCTCACGCCGACCGAGCGCAGACCGCCGTTGCGCGCCGTCTGCATATCGACGCACGAATCGCCGACATAGAGCGTTTCGGCGGGAGCGAAGCCCGTCCTCGAAAGAATATCGCGCACGATCGTCGGGTCGGGTTTCGGCGCGATCCCTTCCCGCTGGCCCAACACGACGCGGAACGTTTCCTCGCCGAAAAAATGAGCGACGAGCTTTTCCGTAGCGGCCTGATACTTGTTCGACGCTACGGCCCGGACGATTCCCCGCCTTCCCAGTTCCGAAACCGTTTCCCTGATACCGGGATAAGGCTTGGTCAGGTCGGCGCTATGTTCCGTGTAATATTCGACGAAGTCGCGGCGCAGCCTTTCGACGTTCTGCGCGCTCCTTTCCGCTTCGGGCAGCGCGCGCTCGATCAGTTTGGCGACGCCGTTGCCGACGAAATAACGGTACGCCGCGAGCTCGTGCTCGGGATAACCGTTCCGGCGCAGCGCATAATTGGTACTCGCCGCCAGATCGTCGATCGTATCGAGCAGCGTGCCGTCCAAGTCGAAGATGACCAGTCGTGTCATGTCTTTGTCGTTTTAGCAGGGCAAAAGTAATCATTTCGGACCGAATTCCCCAACATGCCGTTGCGACGGCAGCGGGTTCGACCGGGAGGCGGAATGCCGGTCCGGAAGTGTCGCACGGCGACCGGTGCCTGCAGGCAGGGCGTCAGAACGGATAGCCTATGGCCAAATGGAATCCCAATCCGTCTTTGAAGCTCGATATGTTGTAGTAATGGGGCTTGTCCGGGTTCGGATAAGGCGTATGGATCGCTATGCCGAGGTCCGCCCTGAGGATGATGAATTTCAGATCGTAGCGCAGCCCGAATCCGGTCCCCAGAGCCACTTCGTTCAGCAGTCCTTTCCACTTGAGCGTTCCCCCGGGACGGTTCGGGTCGTTTTTGAGCAGCCAGATATTGCCTGCATCGACGAACAGCGCGCCGTGCAGGTCCCCCATCAGCGGGAAACGGAACTCGACATTGGCCTCCATCTTGAAGTCGCCGGTCTGATCCAGATAGCTATTCCGGTCGCTTTCTTTCGGATGATAACTGCCGGGGCCCAGCGAGCGGACCGTGAAAGCCCGGATGCTGTTCGCTCCGCCGATATAGAACTGCTCGCTGTAGGGCATGACTTTCGAGTTGCCGTACGCATAGCCCGCGCCGATCAGCAAACGGGTGACCAGCCAGCTTTTCCTGCCTGTCTTGAACGAGTACCGGATTTCGCTGACCCCTTTGACGAACTGGGAAAACTGATTTCCGAACAGGTATTTCGCTCCCCGCTTGCCGAACAGTTCCATGGCTCCGTAGAGCAGGTTGCCGGCCGAGGTAATCGAGTTTTGCCAGAATATGCGCTTGTTCTGTCTCGGCCCGAACGTATTATCGTAGGTATAGGTGTAATTCATCGAGGGAATGAACTGATCGCGGAAGCTCAGCGCGATGGCCGGGTTCTCGTCCATCGTCCGGTCGAACTCGGCAGTCGTGTGCAGCAGCTTGTTATACACCAACTTCAGGACGGTGAACGAGTGAAAACTGCGCGGCGATGTCTGGAAATCGTAGCTGGCCGAGCCGCCGAACGAGATCAGCTGAAAGAACTTGGGCCGGTTCATCAGATCGACCCCGATCTGGAACGACGTTTTGGCCGGATACCTCGTTCCGCGCGAGATGAACTGCGGGACGAGCAGGCGCTTGATGTCGAGCGTCGCGTTGAGTCCGAACTCGTAGGAGTTGAGCAGCGACGACTTCTCGTCGCCCCGCTTGCTGTTGCCCGTCTGCCACTCGTAGGCTCCGTTCAGGGCTACGGTGAACACCTCCCCGCCGTGAAAGAAATTGTTGTTGCTGACCTTGAACGAGGCTCCGGGCCCCAGAAAGCTGTTCGACTTCGACGACACGTTGACCTCCAGCTCGGCCTCGAGCGGATAATCGAAGCCCGCGTCGATCGTCACGTCCAGTCTGTCGCCGCCCTGAAGCGAGTCGAGAGGGGTCACGCTCAGGTTGACGTACCGGAAAATGCCGAGCTTGTTCAGATTGGTCTGGGTCGCGTTCTGAGCGTCGACCGTAAAAAGCTCTCCCGGACGCAGGTTCACGTTGCGGGCGAGCACTTTCGGGCGGATTTTCCGGGGCGTGTCGAAAAAGACCCGCATGTCCCGCACGCGCATCGAATCGCGCGATTTCGGACGGATATTCTGCAGGTTGACCGTGATATCCCCTATCCGGTAAGATCGGGTCGCCTGAGCAGGGATGCCGGGTTTGAGCAGCAGACGCAGGTCCACTTCGCGGCGTTTCCGGGTCGTATCGGCCTGATATTCGAAATATTCGGGACGGAAATAGTAGTAGCCTCTGTTGCGAAGAATCCGGGAAAGCCGGGTGCGCTCCGCAGCCAGCGTATCGATATTGTACTGAGCTCCCGTTTTCAGCAGCGACGAACTCTGCAGGCTGTCGACCAGCGCGGTCAGCGGTCCCCGGACGGCCGGATAGGCGATCCGGCTGTAGCGCCACGGCGGCGCTGCGTAGACACGGTAACTGAGCCGGGCTTTCCTGCCGTGCTTCTTATAGCGCGTCTCGTACTCCGCCCGGGAGCCGAAATAGCCGTAGTTGGCCAGAATGTCGCTTACCATTTGGACGCGCAGCTCAGGCTGTACCGAAGAGACCAGCACGGGGTCCTTGGCCAGACGCTCGTAAAGCCAGTGCTTGAATCCCTTCGTCTTTTCGGTATGCAGATAGTTGTACGCCCACAGTCCGACCGGAAGCGGAGTTCGTATGTAGGGACTGTACAGAGGATTGTTCGGTTTGACCGAGAGCGGGTTCTTGACGGCGGATTCGACATAGGAAGGCATATGTACGCCGGAGTCTGCCTCGATCGTGATTTTGCGGACTCCCGTATAGAGCACTTCGTCCTGCCCCAAACGCTTGGTCGTGGAACAGCCGGCAACGAGGGCGGCGGCCGTCAGAAAAGCGATATGCAGTCTGTATCGTTTCATCTGTTTAAGGTTCGTTTGCCGGCGGAACCGGTACGGGTTCTTCGACTCCTGTCGTTTCGTTTCCGGCCGCGTCCGTCTTGCGTACGACATCGCCGGCGGACGCAGCGTCGTTCGTCGCAGGGTTTTCCGTCTCGACGGAATCGGGGGCCTGCACGCGGTTGCGCATGATCCGGAACAGGTCGGAAAGCTTGAGCAGCTTCTTGCGGATCACGAAGCCGAGCCCCGTCTGAGTGACCTCTCCTTCCAGAATGCTTTCGTACCCGGTGTGCCGGAACAGCTTGAGGAACATGTTGTCGCGCTTGGTGAGCCGATATTCCAGCGAAACGTCGTCGATCAGGTTTTCCTTCAGGTTCTCGTCCGGATCGGCATCGGAACTGATTTTGCCTCCGATCACCGCTTTCAGCCGATTGTTGAACAGGCTTTTGGACAGCTGATAGGAGTAGTCGGTCCGGTTGCCGCGACCGCCGGTCGCCTCGTCGTCGTAAGAGTCGATTCCGAAGCTCAGGTCGACGCCCTTGAGGCTGTTGGCCGCCCATTGGTTCAGCTCTTTCTCGATGAAGTTGTTCAACGGGTTCGACGAGTTGGTCTTGGCGGTCGTTCCGGGACCCGTGTAAGTATTGTATATCAACAGGTTCATTGCCTGAGTAGCCCGCTGTTCGGCCGTCAGGGACGACAGCTCGTTCTGCATGGCCAAATCCTCCGGAGCCGACAGATCGAACGTAATCGATAGATTTTCGAGCGTATTGCGAATGCGGATGCTGATATTGAAGTTGACAGGACGGCTGCTCTGTCCCTCGGTCGATACGTTCGTGCGCATCGTCTCGACAGCCGTGATGTTCAGCATCGGATCCTCCATGTTGCCGGTCCACTCGACGGAACTGCCCTGCGTGATCTTGAAGACGAGTTCCGAGATGACGGGCGGGTTGTAGCGGACGGTTCCGCCGCTGACGACGTATTTGCCCGAAAAGCGCGTGTCGCCGAGGCGGTTCATCGTATAGGCGAGGTCTCCCCCGCCCTGCAAATCGATTCGATTCTGACCGTCGTCGGACAGATCGACGGCCAGCTTGGCCGAACTGTTCACGCTCACGTTGACCAGCATGTCGATGCCTCCGATCCGGATCGGAGCGACCGAATCGGCCGCCTGTACGGCCGTCGTATCCCGGAACGAGACGAACGTGACCAGATCCTGCTTCTTATTCTGCACTTCGAGCGGCGAGTCGCGCATGACATAGGTAATCTCCGTCCCGTTGAGCAGGCCGGCGTCGCCGCGCACGGTCAGCTCGTCCAAAGGCCCCTTGACCGTCGCGTCCAAATCCAGATAGCCCGTGCCGTATACCATCGAACGGCGGTTCTTGCGCACGTCAATCATTTCGAAATCGCGGGCCTTCATGCGCAGGTCGGTCGTGATCTGCGAAAAATCTCCTAAAGAGATCCGGCCGTCGATCGTAAGCGGCTTTTTGTTCGGCGAAACGATCGCGAAATTCGTGAACAGCACTTCGTTGTCGCGGATTACGATCGGCGTTTCGGACAGGCCGAACGAAGTTCCGATCATCGGCACGCCGACGTTCGTTCCGGCGAATGTCAGCTCGCCGTCGATGCGCATGTCGGAAGTTTTTCCCCGAATGCCCGCCTCTCCGCGCAGCATGCCGGCGAGCGAAACGGTTCCGGCCGGCATGAAGGCATTGGCGGCCGCAAGCGGAATCCCCGGAACGGTCACGTCGAAGTCGAGCGGGCTGTCGCTTCCTGCGCGATAGACGCCGTTCGCGGCCAAGACGCGTTCGCCGTCTATGTCGACGCTCAGACCGGCATTCTGTCCGAGACTGTCCGGCCGGTAGTTCAGCGCGACTTCCAGATCGCCTATCCGTTGCCTGTCATAGGTAAGACTGTCGACCGTCAGCGTACCTCCGATCTGGAATCCGGCCGCTCGGGTCCGGAGATCGAGGTTTGTGCCGAACCGGCCTCCGAGCGGAGGAGCTCCGGGAAAGAGCGCGAGCGTCGAGCCGATATCTATGCCGACGATATTCAGTGTCAGCGCCTGAAGCGTGGAATCCACCGAGGGCAGCGTGCGCAAGCTGAAACGTTGTCCGGGACGGGTCAGAGTCAGGTCGGCCTCGATTTCCCCGCCGGAGCGATAAGCGATGCGGTTATCCTCGTTGACGCTCCATTCTTCAAAACCGAGCGTCGGATGCTCCGGGAACATACTGATCGTCAATACACTGTCAATCCATAGCGCGTTCAGTCCGAAATCGAACCCGAGCTCGCCGGAGCGCGTCCGCTGCCTGCAATTCAGGCTGGCCCGGTTGCCCTGAGCCCGGCCGAACAGGGCGATCTGGGCCACGTTATCCATGTTGCCCGGACTGTTGGCCAGTCTCAGGAGATAGTTCAGACCGGAGCCGTTCTGCCATATTCCCGTCGTGATCGTATCCAACACGATGCCTCCGCTCGAGAAACGATCGATCCGGAGAATCATCCGCAGCGGTTTCGGTTCGATCGTGGATGTTTTGACCGACAGCGAGTCGAAATGCATACCCTTGCTTCTCAGAAAATTGTTGACGATATTGTCCGGACCGGCCGTCAGGCTGAGGCGCAGCGACGGCATGCTGTCGCGTATGGGCCGCATGTCGAGGCTGCCGATCTGCAATTGCTCGGCCACCCGCTGCGACGTGCGGTTCAGGTTACGAACCAAGGAGTCGGTTCCCTCGGGAGAGAAAAAGTCCATGCGCAAGTCTCCCGAGCGCAACGCGGCCTCTACCCGATCCCGGCCTGCATAGGCTTCCAGCGATATGGGACGGATCTTGTCGAGCTGCCACTTGTTGCGCACCTCGATCCGATCCGTGGCCAGACCGAGCGTATAGCTCCCGCTGTCCGTAGCCGAAGCGGTCAGATCGAGCGACAGGGCACAGGAGAGTCTGTCCCGGGTCAGATTCATCCGGTGCAGATCGCAACTGTCTATACGACCGTTGATACGGAACTGTCGGAATCGTTCGGTCAGACGACCGCTCAGATCCAGTCCCAGTTGCAGAGCCTCGTTCGAAGCGGAGATTCGCCCGGTCAGGTCGTTGTTCCGGAGAGCCGCTTTCAGACCGATTCCACTGTAGTCGAATCCGTTGTAGTCGAATTGCCCGATCTCCAGCGAAGCATCGGCTGCGGTCGACGCCGCCAGCGGTTCGAACCCGCGGCCGTCCGCCTCGAGGCGCATGCCGAGCAAGCCGAGAGAGTCTTTCGGCAGGAAATGTCCGACCGGGAATCGCTCGGCGGTCAGTTCGGCTCGGTATCGCTCCGTCCGGCGATCGAGCATGCCCTTGACAGCCAGCAAGCCGGAATCGACGGCCAACTCGACGGCGGGGTACAGGGTTCCGGCATCGGCTTTCAATGTCCCCGAGAGCCGGATGTCCTTCGGTATGGAGACTCGGTTCCTCAGCGAGGTGTCGGGCAGCAGGACCGTTACGAAGCCGAGATCGTCGAATAAGCCTTTCAGCCGGAGGTTTCCGGAAAGCCGCTCGGGCTCGGTCGGCGAAACAAGCGTTCCGTCGAGCGAAAGGGAAGCGATCCCGGGAACGGCCACTTCCGCCGGAGCGATGCGAAGCCGTCCGAGCGTGCCCGAAAGATCGGCTCCGGCACGAAGCGTTTTGCCGGCGGCCAGATTTCTCAAAGTGTCGCCGACCGGAAACAGATGCGCGATTTCGGGCAAATCGACGTCGGCTTTCAGACTCAGGCGAAGCCGTGCCTGCGGAGACCGATCGAGAACGGATGCGTCGGCCGAAGCATCGGCACGGACGGAGGAGGAGGCGGTCCGAAGCTGGAAATCCGTCAGGAACAACCGGGCGCTGTCCATTCCGAAACGTCCTTTCATGGAACGGACTGTCAAGCCGCTACGCTCCTCGAGAGACAACCGGTCGACGTCGATCCGGACAGCGCTGCCCCGATTGTAGATCGAATCGGCAGCCAAATTCAATCGGGAAACGGCCAAATGGCTGAAGTCAAGTCCGGCTTTAGGTACCCCGTATAAAGATCCGTATTTCAGAGAATTGTCGGTTATCTGTACGTGATCGACACGAATGATCCAAGGCAAAGTATCGGAAGTTTCGGGCGTAACGGTATCCCCCGTAGCCGGGGAAACACGAGTCGTATCGGTCAGAAAAACGTAGTCTCCCTGTCGCAGATAGACGGTCCCGACCGCCACTTGTTGCGTGCCCAGATCGACGGCGGCCTGTGCTATGCGGCCCGACTGCAACGCGACGCCGAGCCGCATCGAATCGGGAGAGGATCCGCTCATCGAAAAACGGATGTCGGTCAGCTTCAGTCGTCCCGCCAGCAGTTTCCATGGAAGCGAGGTCGTATCGGCGGCGACCGTGTCGGCCGGAGTTTCCGGTTTGCCGAGCATAATGGCGATATCGCCGCCGGTCAGCTCGGCCGAGGCGATGTCGGCCAGCCGCTCGCCCAAATCGACCCGGTTCGTCCGTAACGAAAATGCGTCCAGACGCGCCCTCAGATCGAAAGCGGAGGCCGTGTCCCTATAATGCACCTGCGTACTGTCGAGCACGAAGCGGCGG
>ERZ780226.522-NODE-522-length-34676-cov-4.210306_pt1 | contig 34676 bp, 43 predicted proteins | sample MGYA00511165_ERZ780226 | MGnify/ENA primary metagenome ERZ780226 (study PRJEB29588, sample SAMEA2152373) | human gut metagenome | biome: human gut; feature: human-associated habitat; material: faeces | place: Denmark | collected 2008/2010 ...
CCGCGCCTAGGCGCTCGGCAGCGCCTTCGGCAAGCGCGGCAACATTTATGCTGTGCTGATATGTGCCGGGCGCTTCCACCATAAGCTGCCTTAAAAGCGGATGGTTAGTGTTGCTCAACTCATTCAGCCGGGCGGGAGTGGCCACGTCAAACATAGTTTCCCATATGGAAAGCGAACCCGTAACCAGCAGCGCGCACAGTATTGCGCTGCCGAATATCCATGCAAGCGATTCCACAACGCCCCAGAAAGCAGTTTTCAGCATGAGCTGAAGCGCGACCATAACAAGCGCTGCGTAACCGCCGCCAACCGCGCCGGCAGCTATCATGGATGCTCTGCTCTGCGCTTGTTTAAGCGCAAATATTGCAGCAAGACCGGAAATGGTATTGCATATTATCATAACGGCGCAATGCGAACCGAGTATGCCGCTGCCGCTCCCGCCGGCCATGATGCCGAAAAAAATGCTCAAAAGCGCGGTAAGCGCATACGCTGTGCCTTCGCCGACGAGCAGGGAACAAAGCATCACGGGTATGAGTATGGGCGTAAAGCGGTAATCCACGCGGTTTGTAAGATATGCAAGCGCGCATGAAAGCATTATAAGCACCGCAACTATCGCCATTTGCTTTATACTTGAAAGCGTTTCTTTTTCCATGAAGCGCATGTATACGGCGAACAGCGCGAAAAGCAAAAGCGTTATAAGCAGCACACCGAAGGTAAGATTGGTATTGCTGTCCTCCCCTTTAACAAGATCCATGCTTTCAAGCAGAGCAAACTGGGATTCACTCACTATGCTGCCCTTTTCAACAACGACCTGGCCCTTTTTTACGACTATTGGCTCAACGCTCTCTATTGCCGCGGCATGCTCGGCTTCCGTTGCGGAAGCATCTATGCTGAGCGTAGGCTTGAGGAATGCATCGAATACCTGCACCGCTATTTTTTTCAGGCCGGAAGGTATTGCGCTCATTGCGTTTATCTCCCGCGTGCAGCTTGAAACAAGCCCATCGCGCCCTTCTTCCGATACGCCGGCTTCAAGCGCAGTGTCAAGCTTAGACATTGTGATGTCCTTGAGTGTTTGCAGCTGATCGTCCGTAGATGAAAGCACGGCGAGAAGGCTTGCTTCGTCTATGGCGGGAGATACGCTTGAACACAGCGCCGCTTTTGCGGAAGCTGAAAGCGTTTCGCCCCATTGTGCGGCGGACGCGGGAATATCCGCATCCTCCGGAATATTCGCAGTTGCTTTGCCGTAAAGCTTATCTATTCCGGAAAAGAAATCCTCCGCCCCGCGTTTATATTCGCCTATTTTGACGGAATCGATGGCATATATGCTGCCGGTTTCCATGCGCGCCTTTTCGCGCATTATTTCGGTGTTTATCTCGTCAACAGCTTCGCATGTGGCAAGAATTGTCGCGGGGGATGCCTCCCCCACCTTTACGTCATAACGTATTGGCGTGAGCATGCCCTTCACGCACACAAAAGCTATTGCAAGCGACAGCGCAAGCATACCGAGTGAAATCAGTCTTGCGTTTTTCTTCGTGATCTGTTTCGGCGCTTCCCGCTTTGTCAATTCGTATGCACCTCCTGCTTAGTTCTTCTTATTGTACGCCTTATCATATGCGCTTATTATGCGCTGCACCATTTCGTGCCGAACCACGTCTTTATATGTAAGATATATCTGGGAAATACCTTCCACGTCCTTCAGTACGCCAAGCGCATGCACAAGTCCGCTCTTCCTTTCGGGCGGAAGGTCTATCTGCGTTATATCTCCCGTAACTACTACGCGCGATCCTTCGCCGAAGCGAGTCAGAAACATCTTCATCTGCTCTATGGTGCAGTTCTGCGCTTCGTCAAGAATTATGTATGCATCGTTGAGCGTGCGCCCGCGCATATATGCAAGCGGTGCAACTTCTATAACGCCGCGCTCGGAAAGATTCTTAAACGTTTCCGGGCCAAGGAAGTCATAAAGCGCATCATAAAGAGGCCTAAGATAAGGATCGACCTTGTTTTGAAGATCGCCGGGCAAAAAGCCCAGCTTTTCGCCGGCTTCAACCGCGGGGCGGGTAAGAATTATCTTCTCTACCTCCTTGTTCTTATATGCCAATACGGCCATTGCAACGGCAAGATATGTTTTGCCCGTGCCGGCGGGGCCAACGCCGAACACTACCGTATTGCGCTTGAGCGCATTCACATATTTCTTCTGGCCAAGCGTTTTGCACTTTATTCGCCTGCCCTTGGCGGTGAAGGCCACAACGTCGCTTTCAAGCTCAGTAATAAGGTCCGCGTTTCCTTCTTTTGCCAAATCAACGGCATAGCGTATACGGCTGCGGTCCACGTTTTCGCCGCGACGCACGGTTATAAGCAGCTTGTCCACAACCGTTTTGGCAAGCTCCGCTGCCTCGGCGGAGCCTTCAATGCGTATGCAGTCGCCCGCGGCAATTATACGCGCACCGGTTTCGGCGCTTATTACCTTCAGGTTTTCATCGAACACGCCGAAAAGCTTTATCATCTCGTCCATCGATTCAACGGCAGACTCTGCAGTGCAAAGCGCTTCGGTCGCTTCACTAAGGTTCATTTCGTTATTGTTGTCCATATATACCTCTTGCCTCAGCAATGTTTTCCTCTGTCATTATTCTTATTATGGCCGTTACGGCGTCGTCCGCATCCGTTTCATACTCGGTATGCTTGGATATTATTGTGGCGCTGTGCGGGATAAGCTCGTTCAGCTTATCCTGAGCCTTTGCCGCGGCGGCCTGCTCAAGCTCCTGCCTGCTTGCTGGAGACTGCTTCACTATGGTTTCCTGCCGCAGGCGGCGTTCCGCTTTCAATGGCAGTATGCAGCCGGTCAGTTCATATTCACACACCGCTTCATCGGTATAGCTTGCATATTCCGGCTCATCGGCAATGCAAATGCCAAATAGCTTTATGGCATTGTAATATGCTTCTGTTCCGCTGAACGAAAGCTTTTCTATTGTCGGCCCAACCTTGGCCGAGACAATATATGCAACGTTTGCGCTTACTGCGCCGCGTGCCGCCGTGGTTATGAACCCAAGTTCGTCATTTCGCAGTATTCCGGAAACAAGCTCCTGCCCTTTTACTACAGCATCGCCAACGTTCACCTTGGCTTTGCCGTCAATAACCTTTAGTTCGGTTACTATTCCGTCCTTAGCGGCGTAAAGGCTGATAGGTTCCGTTGACTGCGAAGTATCGGGCTTTGTTTCGCCCGCTTCGGATATCTCTATTTTCAGCACCACGCCGCTTATGCTTACACCTGCCCATGCTATGCGCTCATCCGTAGCCATGAGCCTTTGACCCAAGGAATACGTTGCAACGGCGCGTTTATGCGTTCCTATGCCCACGCCCATGTCCTTAAGCGAGGCTATAAGCTTATCGGCATCCACCCTGTCGCAGCCGGAAACGTCCACTATCCATACATAGCGCGATGCAGCTATTATAAGCGCAAGCACAACCATCCAGCCATACAGCAGCGCCTTCCTGAAACGAAAACGCGAAAGTGAGACCACCGCGCCGCGCTTGGCGGCTATGCTTATCCTTACGCCGCATTGACGTACGATGGGCCGGAGTGCATAGAACGTGGCGACGGATACGCATGCACGCACGCTTTCGCTTCCGGTGCGCCTAACGTGCCAAATGTCTCCACCGCTTTGCACCACGCGATTGAGGAACCGTTCAAGGTTCTTGCCTTTGATATCAATAATAACATATCCCGAAAGATAATGCCATACGCCAAACCTCATAGGCTGCCTTTCAAAATGCATTTTCTTAAATATTTAACGGTTAGTTTTCAAATGCAACCGATTTTACCCTGCCGTTTATCACGGCGCGCTCGCTTCTAAGCTCACCTAAGGACAGATTTTCGCCCTCGATTCGCACTATGCCGTATGCCGTGCGCAGCCGTATGAGTGATTCCGTGCATTCAAATACGCCCTTATAGTTTTCTATGCTTGCAAAGCTGTCCGCAATAATGCATATCTTTACCGTATCGCCTATTGCTTCCAGCGGAATATCCATTATTTGGCCAACCCTGTGGCCAAGCCTTATCATACGCCTTGGTTTTTTCATATAAAAACGCCCCCATACAGCCATTGTATGGCGGGCGCGGCGCGGTTATGCTTTTAAGCTGCGCTATACATATTTTCTCATGCTTTTAAGCGCGTTCTTTTCAAGGCGGGAAACCTGCGCCTGGCTTATGCCTATTTCCTCGGCAACCTCCATTTGCGTTCGCCCATGGAAAAAGCGTAGTTCTATTATTCTGCGTTCCCTGTCGGCAAGGCTGTTAAGGCCGTTGCTTATGGCTATTGAATCCAGCCACTTTTCGTCCCCATCCTTATCGTCCCGTATTTGGTCCATAACGAACAATGCGTCGCCATCGTCGTGATATACGGGTTCATATAATGAAACGGGATCCTGTATGGCTTCGAGTGCGAAGGCAACGTCCTCTTCTTTCATATCAAGCGCCTTTGCTATTTCACCGAGTTTAGGCTCGCGTGAAAGCTCGTCCATCAGCTCTGTGCGTTTTTTCAGCGCCTTATATGCAGTATCTCGTATTGAGCGGCTTACTCTGAGTGCAGTGTTATCGCGTAGGTACCTTCGCAGTTCGCCAATGATCATAGGGATGAATGTACTACGTCGAACCTTTCTATAAATTAAAATCTATGTTTATTTTATCGTGGGTTATGGTGATCTGTTTGATGGCCTCGTGTAACACTTCACGCTGTTCTTCGGGAGCCATAGTATTCCAACGATCACGGATGTTGCTTACCTTTTCTACAAGCTTACGTCTTTTGGCCTCCTCCTTATTCCTTTCCTCTTCGTTAGCAATTTTATCTGCTATACGAACCAGTTGTTGCTTAGACTCCTCAATTGCCTCTATTAAATAATCGTCACCTCCATCACCATACAATCCGTAGAGTCTTTTAATCTTTTGTTCCAACCCCTTCTTCTGTTGCATGAGTTCATCGAGGACGTTAGTTTTAACATCATAACTCTCAGCCCTGGTGAATCTGCTTGTGTTCTGGAAGAATATAGATAGAACGGCGTTCTCTATATCCTGAACATTGTGGGACTCATTGTCGCAGTTCGGGTCTTTGACTAAATATGCCTTGCTTTTTTGACGCGAATAGCAGTATATATGTCCGCCTTGATAGCGCATCTTTGCACCGCACACTCCACACACCAACAAACCTGTCAGTAGATAGACATTGTTCCTTGGGGTAGGAGCCGCCGACCGCTTCTTCATACAAGCCATGGCGCGTTCATAGGTTTCGAGGGATATGATTGGTTCGTGTTTACCCTGATACTCTACTCCGTTGTACACAATCACGCCAGTGTTGGTTTTGCGGGCTAAAATCTGCTCGGCCAGCCTGTCGTATTTCATACCCAATATGCGCTGTATCTCATATGTTGAGCACCCGCCTATATATAAGTCGTATATCTTGCGCACAGTTTCAGCGTCTTTGTTCGGTACCAGCGTCTTAAGCTTGGGGTCATAATCGTACCCAAACGGTGTCCTGCCGCCTCCGGGCCAATACCCCTCGCGCACGCGACCTAACATACCCGCCTTTGTGCGCTCTTTGATATTTTCACGTTCAAGTTGCGCAAACACGGATAAAATACCTATCATGGCACGACCAAATGGGGTTGCAGTATCAAAGCTTTCACTAATAGACACAAAATCTACATTGTGCGGCAAGAATACCTCCTCAATAAGATAGAGCGTATCCTTTTGGCTGCGGCTTAAACGGTCAAGTTTGAACACAACTACTCGCTCAACTTCCCCGCACTTACAATCTTCTATAAGGCGCGTCATCGCAGGACGATTGAGATTGCTGCCGGTATATCCACCATCTACATAATGTTCAAAAGATTTATATCCTTTCAGCTTGCAATATGCTTCTAACCGCTCGCCCTGGATGTCGATGCTGTAGCCTTCTTCAGCTTGTGCATCGGTAGATACTCGTGCGTATAGCGCAGTAACCATAATATTCCTCCTTAACCAAAAAAAAACTAAGGGAGTCTTTCGACCCCCTTAGTATATCATACTGCCTCCTTAATTTCTACCTTTTTTGGTCTACTCTTGTTTGATGTCGAGCGACTAAAATCGTGCCGCCGATACTCCTCCATGCTCACTTGGACTCCATTGATGCTTACCGTTATTTCATATTCCATATACAAGTTATTGCCTGTTCTTGTTGATTTATACCTTACTTACCGAAATTTATTATGCGGGGTTCCTGTCCCGATGATTAACTCTGATACATTACAGCCTCGTCGCGAGTGATGAAGAAGTGTATACCTGCCGCGCATTCATTCCAGCGGTTCTCGTCAAAATCCCGTCCATATTGGTTATGCCCAACACTTTTGCTTTGCTGTGCCGGCATTTACGCGAAGTAGCGCTGCTACGTTTTGCAGCCGCAAGCATTTTTATACCCGGTAAATGATCCAGTCTCAGGACACTGCAATGGGTAAAAGGTCGTGTGCATATCCCATTTAATTTTATCGATTTTTTAGCATGGCGTAGGTCGGCATCACGCAGGTCGGCATGGCTCAGATTAGCATGGCGCAGGTCGGCATATTCCCCGCCGTACTCACCTCGTAACCATTTTGTGTGCTTTTCGACGATTGCTTTTAATTTCGCGTTAAGTATTTTAGCTGTCATTTTTTTTTAGATACTCCTTTATTATTCCTATTGTCCCGCGCCCTGCAAACTCTGCACCCTATTGATGCCTGCATATGTCCTGGACTCACAGTATGGACATCTCATAGAATTAACCTTTCATCATCTTAAGAGGGAGTAATACAGTTGTACGCTCTCTCATCCACGGCTTATCGGCTGGCACAAAATCGCCGTCATATTCTGTTAGGACAACGAAGTTCCCGACAATGTATTGAATACTATCTCCAGACTCCGGTGCTCTGATATTTTTGTTGTAGGTTTGAGCCAAGCATACCTTCCGAACACACTTATCCATTGTCTCTCTGATAAAATACAGCGTACCATCGTGAACACAACTTTCAGATGTGAAGTAATCGAAATCTGCATTGCAATCAAAAGAAATACTAACATTAAAACAGATTTCGATTTCATCATCAACCGTTTCCTCAAAGAAAAAGCTTCTGGCACCGTGAAGATATTTATCGAAGAGTGTTTCGGTCTCATAATCTTCAACAGCATTATCCCAGCTACGGTCTGCGCAACTTGAACGATAAGTATTTTGTGCTGTTGCTTTGCAGAAATCAAATGACTTACTCATAGATTCCCCCTGAGATATCAAGCTCACCAAGTGTTTTGATTCCAAAGAGCTTGATATACTTTTCGCCCTCCCACCAGTCATTCAAAAACTCGATATCACTAAAGCTTATTGGACTGGCAATTTCGTTACGAAGGTCATAGGTATGCCCATCGTAGGAGGTACCAATGGATACGATAACTGTGTCTAAGATGTTGTAATTCCAATATCTATAAATGTAATCACTTATGACGTCATAACCCGATTGACCATTTTTTAAGACAATATCAATCATCAAATCAACCTTCTTTCATGTTCTCCAACATTCCTGTTCTTTGTCCCACCACTCAATCATTCTCGGCCTTCGACTCTTTCTGCCGCCTACGCAGTGGGCTTGCGGAGTCTTATTACTTGTTATACCTTATTCACCGAATTTTATTATAGGGAGTGTGCCTTCACCACCAATATACTGCGGGAGTTCTCCGTCCCAATGATTAGCATAGTAGTATCGCACCAGCGTGTCTGTCAACGATTCGGCAAGTTTGCGGTTCATTTTCGCTTCTTTTTCACCCGCATACTTAGCAGCATCGGCTTCTATCTTGGCAACTTCGGCGGCGGCTTCAGCGTTAATACGGGATACTTCAGCAACGGCCTGTGCTTCTATCACTTGTCGCTGTGATGCGGCTTCAGTCTCCATAGTCTTCTGCGCCTGTTCGGTTTGTGCTTTAAGCTTATTCTGTTCGGCTACCTGTTTGGCTTCAACAGCATCCGTAAAAGCGTCCGTAAAATCAACGTCCTCTATGGATATTGCTACAATGTTTATGCCATACTCAGACACGTCCTCAGACAGTGCTATGCGTATCTGTTCACTTATTTCGCTACGATTGGACATGAGGGACTCTGCCGTATACTGGGCAAATACAATCTTGACATGCTCAAGGATGCGAGGATACAGGATGGCATTGTAGTAGTCTTCTCCAACAGTTTTGTATAGCACCTGCGCCGTATTCTGGTCGATGCAATAGTTAATAGACACTTTCAGGTCTACCTGCTGGATGTCTGAACTAAATGCTTCAGTTTCTATGAGTGTTTTCTGTGTACGGTTATCTATTTTAACAACATTTTGCCATGGAGCTTTAGCGTGCATACCTGCTCCAATATTGCCGTCTTCAACTTTGCCAAATGTGGTCAGAATGCCTGTATAGCCGGTCGGCACAGATGTAATGGTGCTAAAAGCGAGTCCTGCTACCAGAGGTACAGCCGCCAGAAACTGAAACTTATTCAGAAATTTCTTGTCGTGCTCTACATTGCTTATGCCCGTAAGCAGAAATACGCCTATCGCCAGAACGATGCCTAAAACGAATATAATCATATAACCACCTCCTTAATTTTCGCCTGTACTACCGAATCCACCGCGATTAGCGTTGCCTAAATCATCTACGGATTCAAACGTTATGTTGCCGAACTCATGCCGCATAGTTTTGTTTATGCGGAACTGGCAAATGCGTGTGCCATCAGGTATGTATGTATCGCGCAGAGCATATACAGGGAAGCGCCACACATCATCGTTGCCGCGATAGCTGCTATCAATCACTCCGTAATGGTTGGTTTGTATTACGCCCCATTTAGCAAAGGTCGAGCTGCGAGGCACGACATTAGCCTCGTATCCATCAGGCAATGCCATGGCAAAGCCGAGAGGTATGAGAGCAGACTCGCCCGCTTTGAGCCTTGTGTCGCCGCAAGCGTAGCAGTCAATCCATTCTCCTTCTGCAATCATCTTTAGCTCAGGAGAGCCACAATATTTAATCTTGATGTTCATTCAGACTCCTTATCTCATCTAAAGTTCTTGGTGTATAGTCCATCCACGGCATCATAGCCCCAACGTTATACATATGGCATGGTATCCCGTATAGCTCTTGCATCAAGTAGCGGTTATGCTCCATCATGTTGTACTCGAAGGAGCTATGAACATGACCATACAAGTGATACCAACCGTAGTAATGGTTTTTGAAGCACGGGATGGGGTAGTGGCAAAGCACTACCTTTCTCCCCGCGTCTTCGACTTCTAAGTATTCAGTTACCTTAACGAATTTTTTGAGAAACCGCCCGTCGCTACAACGGTCGTGGTTCCCTTTGATTAAGAAGATATTGCCATTTAATTGCTCGAGGACGGCGATAGCTTCTTGCATATTGCACCAGAACATATCTCCCAGCATATATACTATGTCGCTTGCGCCCACAGCGGAGTTCCAACGCTCAATAAGTGCCGCGTTCATTGCTTCGACCGTTTTGAATGGGCGGTTATCAAACGCCAATATGTTTTGATGCCCGTAGTGCCAGTCGGAGATGTATAGCTTTCTGTTAGTTAACGGTTGCGCCGACACATTATGCCTCCTTACTGTTTATTCGCTTTGCATATTGATTGTTGCTGGCTAAATGCACGCCTAAGATATGGTCGTAGTGGGGTTGATGATTCGACTGTATACGGGATAGTTTCAGTGTAACGAATACGTATATTAGCTGGTCGTATCATGCAACCCCCTGAAATAAATATGTTGTGTCTATAAGTTTTGGGCCAAACGGTGCATGTTCTACGCGATAGAACCGTTGATTAGTTGTAGGAATGTTTAATGCGCCCAAAGCTTGCTGGTAGCTGCCCATTTTCAAATAGTCAATAAGAGGCAATATGTCTGCCACTTCGGATAAGTTGTCATTGCCAGCATATACGCATGTTTTTAGTTCATGCGATTTAACTATTGATAAGGCTTCGTGTAACTCGTGTATGTTCTGTGTGCCACCCATGAAACAAACGCAAGTGATATACAGAGCGTATTTTTCAATGACATCAGGCAAGGACTGCAAGAGCGACGTACCTATGTCTTGCTGTAGATGCGGAGAGTGACACCCCTTACAAGTGAAGGGGCATCCGCTCAACTCGAATGCTAAAGATACTTCGTTAGGTACTTCTTGGAACACTATTGTGTATGAAGCGTACTTAAGCATTCTCGTAATGTCTCTCCTTCGCTTCCCTCTGACGAGCTTCGCTAAACTTTGATATGCGCTTCAGATACCCTATAATGCGTGTGCCGTAGTCGATATTACTTGAACCACATCGAGGACATTTATCCAAAGTCCGTTTATCAATGTATCCGCAATCGTTACATATGGTGTTACGGATGTTAAACGTAAAGTATGAGCAACCCGTCTTAATCGCGTCTCTCATTATAACGATGTACTGTTGCTTAGAAAGATGTTCCTGTAGATTCATATGATTAGCCGACCCACCATCAAGATATTTTGTAAACCGTCTTCCATGCAGGATAAGTTTATCTATCAGGTTCACCCCATCATCTTCCGGTCTAAAGAAGTAGCTGTTGTAGCATTCACGGGGTGAGAATAACCCAGCCTCCTTGTCCCACTTCGCATTCTTAACGCCTAAGTTTTCAGCAGGAACGAACTCTGTGTTAAACATTAACTCAGACGTGCGTGCAGCTTTATTCGCCTCGAAAATAGGCTTTAATATCATTTCCCCGTACTCGAAGTATCTGTTGTTGGGGGATATGTCTATGCCGAGAAACTCCGCGCCCTCTACAAACCCGTTAATGCCAATGGTTAAGAACTGCTTATCCAGCGATATATAACCAGCATTATAGACAGGTAGTAATTTGGCTTTGAAGTTATCCTTCATGATTTCATTGAATGCAGTCAAATAATGGTGACATTCATATACTATTTCTTTAACAGTGTCGGATATATCGCGATTGTCTCTGACCGCATATTGCACCAGCCGGTTAATATTTATTGTCAGTACACCCTTAGAGCCAGTTGCTACACCTCCCGCACCAAGCGTGTACGAGAACGTGTTATCTTGCAATTCATTGCGCAATCGACAACAAGATGCAAGCGAATCCACACTACCACTACGATATGTAAAGAAGCTGTGCCCCTCAGCATACATCTCTGCAACAAAATCTGCCCACTCTTTATCTACATATTCTTCTCCGTTATCAAGCAAATTCATAGTTTCAACTGGGAACGTGAGTAACTGCTTGGTGCGCTCCTTGTTAAACCACTTCATAAAGTATTTCTGAAGCCAGCTTACGCTTTCCCAATATGGCTCAGATCCATCTGGGAAAACAAAATCTGCAAAAATGCCACGGAAATACGGTTCATCAAAGTATGCGATGTTCCAGAACACGCTCTGGAAATTCCTTGCTGCCGCAGGCTGATTGAGGGAGTATACTACCTGCTGGAAGGCTGCGTCTATTCTATTTTCTATAGTTTTTGGCTTAATACTATTAACCGCTATACGGTTGGGATGTTTATAGTAGTCATCGCCAAACTCTCGCCGCAGGAAATAATCCAGATAGGTCAAAAACTCTGGGGTAGATACCGCACCGGCAAACTGCGCTGCTATTGCGAACACGAGGTTGACGAATGAGCCGCAAAATGAGTCGAGGTTCTTCGGAGCTTCGCTCTGTCCTCCCAGCGGCACAAGACCGTTGAACAGGAAGGGATAAAGTGTCACACTAACGCAGTAAGGATTAATGCTTGTCTCATCATGCTTATACAGCAAATGAGACTCCAGCCTGTCTATATATTTAACTGCCCATTCTTCGCCATACATTTCTGTAAGCTTATCAATCATAAGGAGACGATTCGTGCCGATAGCCTCTCTTTTGTAAAGCTCGCCAGTTAATGTGGTTATATTCTTCGTTTCGACATTGGCGTTTGAATCAACCTCGCTGCCTGTGGAGGCGTTACTGGCCTTTTTGTATTTTGCAATAAAGTCTACATACTTCTGATAGTTGCTTTTGTACGTATCTACTTTCATTCGTTCTCCTTTTGATTCATAACCCACTTAAAAGCCTCCGCGTATGTCATTGTTACTTGCAATACTGGCGCAGACAGAAACCCCATTGCTCGAATCTTATCTGTATCGGCGCTCTTATCAAACGTGATGCCAGCCTCTTTGAGTTTGCTTTCCAACACCTCACATCGTGGGCATTCAGCCCCGCTAAACATCGTTACTCTCATTTGCCACGACCTTTCTTGCTTTCTGTGTTCTGTATATATTCCCATATCTCATCAACCGTAGTTACAATCGCATCGTTCCAAATCGTTGTATCTGTAAGATTCGTAACTTCTGCAAACGCCTTACGGTCGTGCGATATGCGGGCTTCAATCTGTTCGGGGTCATCGCCTCTATTGGCCATTCTTAAACGTCGTGTGATGCCCGTAGCCTTTAGATAAATGGCTTTAATCCCCTTCTTGCTGTGATAACGCTCTCTAAACGTTATAAGCCCTGCTGGGTCAATTACGTACAAATCCGCGTTATCCGCCTGCGCCTGCGTACACCAGTACATCTGACCGTCAAATACGGTCTCTGCGACGATATCAGGGTACTGGTGGTGTATTTGGTCAAACGTTAGGCCGGACACGAATATATGGCCGTTTTCGCCCTCAAATCGAGGCTCACGCGTGGTATAACTGCGTAGTTCGGTCAGGCCGTATTGCTTGCACAACTCCTCTACAACACGGGATTTGCCCGCCCCTGATTCCCCGACAATACAATAGATGTTCTTCATGCGCGAGGCTCCTTGCAAGGGTACGCTTCACGGCACTCCCCACGCACGCACGGTGCGCCTGCATCCTTAAATAGCTCAGGAGCGGTCTGTTCGCACAGCGCAAGCATCTCGTCTGCCACAGCGCGTATCTCCCACTGAGCGCGATTACAGCAACGTAGTGCAAAAAAGTGCCGCAACTCACGGGCATTCATCGTAACTACCATATTGGTAACAGTTGCTTCGGGCAATACGAATCGTGCATCCTCTGCGTCAACACCCATACCAATAAGAGCGGTATAAGCATTCGCCGCCTGCTGTATCGTTTCTCTGTAAAGTTGGTTGGCACTATCGTTATTGGTAATGCTGGGCGGTACTACCACATTAACATTGTCCGTGTATTTGCAGTACCGTTGACTCTCTACAGAGAAACTTGCCAGCCTATGGCGGGTTATCTGTGCCAGAAATGCTCGACTCACATCCGTTATGCGGAATGTAAATGATACATGCTCCAGCACCGATTCATGCCCGCTCTCTATAGCTACTTCCAACCCCTTCTTTGTCGGGCCAGTAGCTCGGCACATACCAGCGGCCATTTGTGCAACCACCACTGGGTCTGGCGTATACGCCAGCAGTTCAACGTGTTTTTCCATCAAACTTCACTCCAATCTATAAAATTAAATCCATAAAAATCTTTAGCACAGGCTTCACTGCAAAATACAGCGCCCTCGTCTGTTGTTACAGCCCAGTCCTCATCTCGATAGATAGGACAACCGCAATGGTCGCACCACGCATAAACCTCACGCTTATGGTTCGGACAACGCGGCGGGCATTTCACTCGTTCACATATTTCACACATATTTACTTTTGTTCAATCTTTTGAGCAAGTACAGATAGTCACTCTGTGATATTGGGTTGATGTCAGATATGATTATATCACACTCTGCTTCAAATGTGTTATCTATAGCAGTCATCGCTTGCTCCAGCGGAAACGTGATGCTTGTACCGGACACACAGCCGACAGCCTTGTGTGCATAACCTGTGCGCGGCACCGTAACATCATACGTAAAATACCAATAATAAACTTCACCTTCCTCTATATGGTCTATCTCAAAAGCGAGAGGGGTACGCCCTACACAGTGCGTGCAGACAGGCTCCCCTATTTCGGTACAGTTGTCGGCCACATGACCGCATTTCATAATATTTTGTATCATAAACATCTTCCCTTTTATGGTTGTCTGTATTAGAATCAGATATGGAGGTGGCTGTATGTCTAAACTTAAGAACCAGCGTCATATAGCTGACGCATGGTGCAGAAACATGCTCGCACAATATCCTTTCGCTTTAGAAGAGGCAGCAATGTTTTGTGCCGACAAAGCAGACTTTGGGGCGCAGTGGCCGGATTGGTGCGGATTCCCTATGGCAGCATCTACGGCCATCGTTACACGCGGCACGCCATTAGGCTTATCAACGTCACTTAAATTAGCCACATCAAACTATGCGGCGGCCAGACTTGCGGCAGCCATATTGTGGTCGCGCTCTAAGGGGGTGTACAAATTTGATGAGACACTGGCCCAAACCTTACTATCCCAGCCCGTGGATGACAAAATCCCCGTTGAAAGCTTGTTGCATCTACCCGAATATTGTTGCTATATTGAATATCCTTTTAACGTGAGGGGTAAACAATACGAAGGAATGTTCGTCTGGGATGAGTGTGACCCCCACACGTTGGTACCAGAATTAAGACTGCTCTTTATATCCCAGACTGACTTTTTCTCATTCCCCATAATACTTACGGGCGGCTCTATCGAAGATTCTATGCAAGCCTTGATAGAATCAAATATATCTCGCACAACACCGTTTCACTCTTTTGCTAAGAATATCATGCCCGACAAGGATGAGCTGAACTTTTGGGGCGGAGTTATTAACATGGTACTGTACCTTGTATCTGAAAACCGTGACATGCCAGTTGAAACCATCAAGCGTTCCAAAGACAGCTATGGCAATCCTAAGAATCCGCGCGTGTGGACAGTTGGTTATCGTATAGGGCGAGCAATCCGTGCATATCGACAAATTTCCGAAGTAACGGAGGGGCAACGACGTACTGGCGAAACTGCAAGTCCTCGCCCGCATATTCGTCGTGCCCACTACCATCACTTCTGGACTGGCCCACGTAATGACAAGTCGAAACGCAAGCTTATTGTGCGCTGGCTGGCCCCCATACCTGTTAATTGGGACAGCGAGGTAGACTTGCCAACCGTTATACATTTGGTGCAGTCAGACCACGAATGATGCTGTCTATCTCATGCGCGACTGATATGAAATCTGCCTGCCGAAACCCCTTGGTGGTCATGGCGGCGGTGCCAATGCGCACGCCAGAGGTCTGCACAGGACTGCGAGATTCGTTCGGTACGCTGTTTTTATTGAGCGTGATGGAGTGCTTATCCAGTTCATCTTGCACGGCCTTGCCAGTCAGATTTGGGTGTGTACGTGTAAAATCGAGAAGGAACATGTGGTTGTCTGTGCCGCCTGTCACCACTTCGTAGCCCATGCGTATGAATTCATTTGCCATAGCTTTGGCGTTTACTTTAACCTGACAGATATAACTGATAAAATTTGGTTTTAAGGATTCTTCAGCAGTTACAGCTTTTGCCGCTATAGTGTGCATATGTGGGCCCCCAGCCAAGCCGGGGAACAGAGCACTATCTACCTTCTTAGCGTATTCAGGTTTGCAGAAGATAAGAGCAGACCTTATGCCGCGTAACGTTTTATGAGTAGTAGTCGTTACAATATCGGCATAACCAAACGGAGATGGGTGCTCTCCCGCCGCTACAAGTCCAGCTATGTGGGCGATGTCTGCAAGTAGTAATGCGTCATTGGCGTGCGCAATCTCAGCAAAACGTTCAAAGTCAATGACGCGGCTATATGCAGATGCGCCAGCCACGATGAGCTTGGGCTTAAATGCTTTTGTCGCCGCTTCAACGTGCTCCATGTCAATATATCCATTGGCATCAAGACAATAGTGGCGAATGTTGTACAGTTTGCCAACCTGACTGACGGCAGCACCGTGTGAAAGATGCCCACCCATATTCAAGTCCAAACTAAGTATGGTGTCGTTGGGCTTTAGCACCGTTGCATATGCTACCAAATTAGCGTGCGTACCGCTAAGCGGCTGAACGTTTACATGATAGTCTGTATGGAATACTTCCTGCCACTTCTGTTGGCAGTACAGTTCAAGTTTGTCTACAATATCGCAGCCACCATAATAACGCTTACTGGGATAACCCTCCGCGTATTTGTTCGTCAGACAGCTACCAGCCGCTCGCATTACATCCTTTGATACAAAGTTCTCAGATGCTATAAGTTCTATTGTTGTATCTTGCCTGTGTTGCTCTTTGTCTATCAACTCAAAAACCTTACTCATTATGCCTCCACGGTGAACGAGCCGACTGAATCAAGAACTCTGATTACCTCATCAGTAGTGCAAATACTTGTATGTTTGATTATATCTGTCAGAGTGTCGTAATGTTCATCAAGCAACTCGACTGTTATAGCGTCGTCGGGTTCCCAGAATGATGTAATCGCAGTACCATCATTACTAATAAAATGTACACCACACGATGTTACCCATCCATAACAATCTTCAATCGAGACATTAACATCTTGCGCTTTACGAACACTTATCATATATCTTCCTCCTTCGGTTTAATTCCGCATACAGGATCTTCGGTATCCATTACCCATATGTCATCATAAGTAATTACGACGTCTGCTTTAAGGTAATATCCTTCTTCGCTATCACGTAGCGATCTAATACCACATGCTCACCCGTAAATATGCATCCGGTCTGCTTGCTTGAGAAGCTGTGCCAATGTGATGTCGGCAGGGGCTTCAACTGCAAAGTTATTGTCGCAACCATCAAATATAAATTTGATTCTTTTTGCCATACCTATTCTCCTTTTTATAATATTCTGGGATCAATTCTAAGCACGTGTTGTCAGTAATCAAATGCACCACTATTTGATATTAAGTGCATAATAACAGCAACTGTCCAACCATTGCCAAGACACTTATAAGCCTGTGAATTGCTAATAACACTCATATTATACCAATCAGGAACAGTTTGAAGCCGCTTACATTCGTTGACGGTCAATTTACGAATTATATACTTGCCATCAGGTAATTTAATAGGATACCATTCACCATCAACTAAAATGTATCCATTGTGTACCGTGTAAATTGGTGTATCGCAAGTGTCCTTATCCACTGGTACTGCATACAACCCTGTTTTTGCGCCTACGCCGCCACCTTGGCCGCAGAGTGTAGTTGACTTGGCATCTGGCGAATACACGCGATATTGCTTGCTGTCATGGCTGGGATTCTTCAAATCATTCTCAATAGTACCAATACGTACTGGTTCGTTCAGCCGCTTTAGTGTGTCACTTGGAATCGCGCCCATACATCTTGTCGTTAGTGCGTAACTCTTTTCATTCCATGCTATGCCGCTATCAAGTATATTGCGCAGCACAATACCCCGATCTGCTGGCATAGGAATTTGCACCCGACTATAACTGCCGTCAGTATTGCGTCGGCCTACCCAATAAAGCCTTTGACGGTTTTGAGCCGAAACTAATGCGGAGTTAATTTCTACTGCCTCAAACCCGAATGCCTTATCGATTGCAGCTCGTATCTCCTTACTCATACTCTTGTTATTCTCGTACAGAAAATACTCAGGTTCGGCCTCGTGTATAGCACGTACATACTGGCTAAACAATTCCCAGCCAATGCCGCTATTAGGCTGTGTTTCGCGGTCGTTCTTCTGGGCTATAGACCATTTGGTACACGGACTACCTCCGATTAACCAATTAACACCTTTATACTCTGTAAAGTCTGCGGCAAACACGTCACCGCATTGTTCTGTATTGGGGAAATTATGTTGTGTTACTTGAATTGCGTATTTGTCTATTTCGTAAGAGATATAGCGATCTACATTTATGCCAAGTTCTTTGAAAGTTATTTGACCACAACTCATGCCGTCAAATAAACTTAAAACTGATATGCCTATATTTAATTCACTTCCTTTTGTTTTGACATTACTCAGGAGGCGGGCTATAATAGATTTGTCCGTTAGGGCGAAGAAAGGGGCTGATTCTCATTAGAAAAGCTTTTGACTTTGCCCGTCCCTGAATAATGCCTGATGCGTGGGCTAAACGAAGCGGAGCCCTACCGCTAAAGTGATGGCACTCCGGCCAAGAAAGATGCACAGCACATCTATGCTGCCAGCGGGGAAATAGTGCGCGTGCCAGTTACTCAAGCGCAAATATCTCAGAATGAAAGGAATCTTGTTTTGTGAGTAGCGGAACAAGTGTCGCTGTCAGATTGCACCGGAGCTTAGGGAAAATAAATTGGGGAGATACCGCCATATGCTGTGTGTGGCGGTATTTTCATGCAACGATTTCATTACCCCACACATCCCAGCCGTCATGCGGTTCACGAGCGAACAGTTCTATACGCGGAGCGTAACTTACAACTTCTATCATCTCCCGCATTTTGACAGGTTTGCGACTATGTATCATTTTAGGTTCACAGAATCCTGTTACGCCCTGGCAACGCTTATCGCCGTCCATTTTGTATGGTAGGCGCTTCTTTGTAGTGGCGAACAGACAATGCTCTGTCAACCCACGGTAATACTGACCAAGACCTACTTTGTCTTTCACCCATGTAATTGTGGTGATATATTCAAATCCCCACGCTTTAATGCACTCGAACGCCGCTGGTAAGTAGTTGTTGGTAGCCCATAGATACAAATGACACCCTTCAGGGTCGGCCAGTTCGCCTACGGGCAATGCCATAATCTCTTTGACCGACATCAATGGATAATGGCGGTCTGCCCCGCGTTTAATTTTGCCGCCCCCTTGTTCGGGCCAAGGGGGATCAGCGTAGATAGTTTTATACGTACCTAAAGGCCAATTTAGTAATTCTATAACCTATCACCTCTCATCTACAAATTCTTCAATGACTCCTGCGATTTCAGCTATTATAAACATGCTGATTGTGAATCCTGCAATGCAATCGCCAAAGGCCAGATACAGTGCGCACCCAAGGATACGCAGGCCGGACTTAAATAGAGAGAATTTTAAGTGTTGTTTACTATTCAATCTCAACGCCTCCTTTTATCTGATATGACATAATCCAAGGTTCGGTTTCATCTAACATCTTGCGCCATTTGCCATCCATGAGTTGTGATTTGGGTTGTTGAATAATGCCCGGAGCACGGATAATTGCGCCCTTATTAAATGGGTTGGCCTGATACGTTTTAGTGCGCGTTTTAACCACCTGTATTTCGCCTGTGCTAAGGTCATACAGCTTAAGCTTCGGAGAATACTTGGTGCTTAAGTCCAGCACCAGATAATGTCCTTTCAGGCGTTCATCATGATAAGTGATATAACCCTGATATTTAAGTTGAGCGGTCAAAACTTGAGAAGCTGGTAAGCTTGAGGATTTAATATCCTGACAGAGCAATGCGAACAATTTCTCATGGTCGGTTATGCGATACTTTTTGGCCGTTTCTTTGGCGCATTGTTTAAGTAACTCTTCAGGAAATACCATTTTGTCTTTTTTGACTTCTTTAACACTATAGACCTTCTGGTACGCTTGCCATAGTCCCATCAAATACCCGCTTTCACCGAACTCTGCAAAAAAACCTAACGTAATAAGTGCCTCAAACAAGGTTTTGTTTATATTAACCTGTCGCAATACGTCTGTGAAGCTATCGGCTTGAATGGAGCGCAACTGCTCTGCTGCGCTATCTCCAAATCCACTTAGAGTTGTAAGCCCCAAGTATATTACACCATCTCGGCATGTCGTATCCGCCTGTATATTGTGCCAATTATCGAACTTCAGTGTCAGCCCCATGCGTTTAGCTTCAGTGATAGCTATTACAATATCTGTGAGGGACCCCTTGTATGAATTAATGTACGCTGTCATACACTCTGCTGGATAATGAACTTTAAGGTACATGGATATATACGCTGTTAACGCATAAGCATAGGCATGAGCTTTATTGAAAGAATATCGTGCAAAATCAAGTATGTCATCCCACAGCTTATCGACCTGTTTTTGCGTCCAGCCACGTTGCATTAACCCCTGCTTCATTTCGGGCTCTATTTTAGCCATCAGGGCAGGTTTCTTTTTGGCTGTCGCTTTGCGGAGTTCGTCAGGATTTTTTAATCCGGCCAATCGGCCTATATCGATAAGCTGCTCTTGGAACACTATTATACCATAGGTTGGCTTCAAAATGCCCTCAAGGTCTGGGTTGACATATGACACTGGCTCTTGCCCATGTTTGCGGCGGACATAGTTAGGTATATATTGTAACGCACCCGGGCGGTACAAAGCATTGGCAACCCCTAAATCGTCCATGTTATCACATTGCATATCTCGCAAGATACCGCGCATCCCTGTAGATGAGAACTGGAATATGAGTTCTGTATTGCCTTGCTTAAATTCATTCCAGACTAACGGGTCGTTTAAGTCGATATTACGCGGAGAAATATCCTCATAGTTCTTGCCGATCATCTCCAGCACATCGTACATGACGTCTACTGTTCTAAGACCAAGGAAGTCAACTTTGACAAGCCCCAAGTCATCAGCCGTGTGCATGTCACCCTGCAGCACCCACGCATCAGCGTTCTCTGAGTATTCGAGAGCGTTGTAGTAGTCTACTGGCTGTGTACTAATTAAGCGACCGCACGGGTGTATACCAAACGATTTAGGCAAGCCTGCGATGTGTTGCGCATAGTCAAGTAATTCTGGGTATTTCTCCTTGTATTTGTCCAATAGCCCAAGCTCAATAACCTCATCAATGCTTTCATTCTCGATACAAGAAGTCATCTCATTGGTTACTTCAAACGGTATCCCAAGAACTCTGCCTATATCTTTTATCGCACCCTTTGCCCATAAGTACCCGAATATTCCCAAGCAAGCGATATTGTCTGAACCATATTTGTCCGTTATGTATTGCATAATGTGTTCGCGTTCCAACTTACCGAAGTCACTATCAACATCAGGTATCTTTAGTTCCGCTTTCGTAATAGTGCCAGCTTCAAGTAAATCTAAAGCTCCGACATCTATAAAGCGCTCAAAGTACAAGCCGTATTGAATCGGGTCAATGTCCACAATGTTCATTAGATACGCCAGCAGAGAGCCGCCCGCAGAACCACGGGCAATACCTCTGCGTTTAGAATGGGCAAGATAATCATCTACCAGAAGATAATATCCTTCAAACCCCATTTTGGCCACTGCGTTCATCTCATAATGAGCACGGTCTCGATACACTTTCTGAACATCCGCAGGCAATTTATTTATGCCTTTAGCTTTATACCCCTCATTACAAAGCTTCTTCATATAGGATATTTCAGACTTATACGGAGCAGGAACTTTGTTATGCGGGATAATAGGTGCAGACAATGGATACTCGGCGGAACACTTATCGGCTATTTCTTGCGTTGTAGCTATCGCTTGTTTGTTGTATTGCTGGGTGCTTTCGCATATACGCAATACATCTTCCTCACTTTGCACATAACAATCTTGATATGTTTCACCTACATCACGCTTCTGATTTATTTGAATGAAGATAGTGTGATATTTTTGATCTGCCGGTGTTAGATAATGGCAGTCACATGTTACCACATATTTAATATCAAGTTCTTCAGCAATCTGCACAAGTTGTGCATTATACTTCTGCTGTTCAGGGTCACTGTGTGACTGATACTCAATATAGTAATCATCGCCGAACAGGAACTTATACTTGCACGCTATCTGCTTTGCCAGAAACGTGTCATTAGCCTGCAATGCTCGTGTAACTTCTCCAGCCATACAAGCCGACAAGCAAATCAGCCCTTCGTGATATTGGGTAAGTAAATCAAAGTCTATACGAGGCTTACCTTTGTATTTATGCCGAGTAGAGTCGCTTACAATCTTTTGTAGGTTTAACCGACCAGTCTCATTCTTTGCGAGCAAAACCAAGTGATACGCCTGCCCCGCCTCAAACCGGTTCTCACAAATGTAACATTCACATCCAATAATAAGCTTTTTACCATGCTGTTTGAGCATCTTATACAACTCGCAACAGCCGTACATTACGCCGTGGTCTGTGATAGCGACAGTATCCATGCCCAATTCGTCCAGTTTATTAATTAAATCCTCAAGCTTGATAGTGCTGTCCAGCAGGCTATACTTCGTATGCAAGTGCAAATGCACCATATGTTATCCTCCAAGACATTTGCCACAATGATCGCACAGTTCGCGGCAGAAGAACGACTTTTTGGGGTTTTCCCCCATTTCCCATGTGTCAATATTATTTGGATCTCTGGCGTTTATCTTGCTCATTATGTCATCTACGAATCGATATAGTTCTTCGCGGCTTTCGTCTGTATATTCTAACCACACATAGCCGTCATCCCACTCTTTGTTGTTAAGCAGTAGCTCATTACGTGCCTTAAGTGTTTTACCGACCTTAGCGTATTTCATCATGTCATAACGCATTTTGATGTCACACTCAGGGTAGTATCTGCTTAGCGCTTCAGCATAAATGTAAAGCTGCATCTTTTTGTGTTCCAAATCTTTAGCGGAGAACTTGCTGCTGGTCTTATAGTCTGTGATAGTTATGATATCTCCATCGCGGCTCCATTTATCAATGAACCCCCAAACCACAATATCGCCAATTTCTACAGCGAATACATCCTCTATGCGTTGATTAGGGTCGGTAGATGCTTCGTGGAATTGCAGATAATGCTGTACACATTCAATGTAATTAGTCCTTGACTTGGGTGTTATCCAAGTTAGACCAAGCATATCTGCGTTATCGACCTCTTCCATAAATCTTGTTACTGCTTCGTCATTAGTCAGTTGCCCTCTATCTATTGACTCAGCCAAATCGTGTGCTGCGCTACCCAAATAGCTATATATTGATTCAGCGCCGCGTTGACCCTTTATATATGTCCAATAGTAATTGCGAGGACACCCTACAAAAGTATCTAACCTTGAATATGAAAATAACTGCGGCAATTAATCACTCCATTCTATCTCTTGTCCAATAATGTGTTCCAAACGTTCAACGCCCAAGTCTGTTGGTGACGCTTTATCTGGGTCGTTGTGCTTACTCCAATCCCAGTATCCTATTTGTATATCAAGTAATCTGGTGTAGCTTTGCAGTTTGCGCACATTCAAATCTGTGATGGCAGCATCAAGACCAACATCTGGTAATAAGACTATCTGTTTAGGTAAAAGTTCTACCATCAACTTACATTGCTTATCACTCACATGGTTGCCCCCCAAACCTACAAACCCGAAGTATCCGTATCCCCATGCTTGCATTACAGCCTTTTCGCTTTCGCATACATAAATTGTGCTGTTCACCATGTGACTGTAATTATGTGCGAACCCATACAATGTCTCACTGCATCGACATGGTACGAGATACAGATACTTGGGTTCATCTTCTTGCACATCCCAATCGGCGCGGCCTTTTACGCCTATCAGTTCCCCAGAGCTGCTATATATCGGAATGACGATACGTGCTGAGTCTGGGTCAAACCGAATATCAAATTCAGTTTGCGCCGAAATGGGGATACGGTCATTTAAGAAACGTTTAGAGAATATCTTCGGGTATATATCCAGAATGTCTGGACTATATATCTTGGGCGGAGCGGTTGTGCTGCGTCGTCTTGTCAACTTGTCAAATGCACCGTCAAAGATACTACTGCGCTGACTGATACCATAGTCATCGATATTAAGTTCCTGTTTAACAAACGATATTACAGAGCGGAAATCAACGTCTTTTGACTTAATAATGAAGGAAAAAAATTCGCCTGAGTAGCTGTCCGAAAAATCGTTAACATATAAGTAAGGATTGTTTGTCAGACATATACGAATTGATGTGCGATTCCGCAAGCTATCATGGCCGCAACGTATCTCTGTTCCGCGATTCTCAATATTGGCAAAGCCGTAATTTTCTAAAGTACGCTCAATTACTATGGGGTGCTCTATAAGCAAGTCCCTTATTTCTTGTAGGATAGCTTGTCACCCCCATTATTAGATTGTGCCGTGTTTAGGTCTGCATAGACAAGACTCCGAAAAACAGCAATACTGGCCTCTAAACTTGAGCATATATGCTACTCCATCACCAGCAGAGTCTTGGCCATTACGGTTCTTGTCAACAAACAGCACACGCCAAACTGCCGTGGGGTCGCAAGTAAACTCTTCTTCTATCCATTTACCATTTACCTGTTTGCGACGGAATGGGCGGATATACACTTTCTTATTTTCCGGGTCAAGCTCCTCCTGATAAACAGACCGCATAAGCATAAGCGTTTCACATGTTTCTTTAACCTGTTTACTCATCGACAGCGTGGAAGCATCCAGCCATAGCCTGCCTTGCATAGCGATGCTAAGCTGCATTGATGCCAACATGATGATATTGTAGCGTTTAGCTATTTTATCGAACTCGCGGCTATCTTTAATAAGTCGTATCCACTCTTTGTCATCCTTATTATCGCTAAAATCGCATTTCATAGTGTCATACAGGACGGTATCAAACCCAAATCGCAACACATACTCACGAACTTTTTTCTTTACAAAGGTCATATCTGCATCTGGGATGGCTATAAATTTGAGTTTACCTTTGTAGGTCTTATCCCAATACTCTTGCACGACTTTTATCATGCGCTTATCTTCTTCGGAGATATTGCCATTGAGCATATCCTTACGAGTTATCTTAGTGTAATGGAATCGCTTATACAGCAGCCACACGATTACAGCAACCTTGAACACCTTACATTTCTGCTCGTTGCTGATAATAAGCACCTTGCGGCCTCGGTACAGCAAGCCCATAATGATTGTTATCCATATGGAGCTTTTACCGACTGAGCTGAATCCACCCAAGATGTTGAACGTGCCGTCCATAAACCCATTGAACTGATTAGACAAGAAGGGTAGGCAACTCACCTGTTCTCCGTTGATGTCATTATCAAATCTGTCAAACGGCACTCCGGTTTCCAGTCCGGCGCAACAGTCTTCGATGAACTTTTCATCAAACTCTATGTCTTCCTCTTCAAGAGCCTTTGAAGAATAACCTGTGCCGAACATACTCAGGCGTGATTCGTACCATTCGAGCACACCTTCACTATCCAGCTTCTTGAACAACTCATACGGTATAATTTCCTTGCCGTTGTCGCTGATAGGTGAAATCACATTAAAACCGTTGTCATACAGTTTGAGGACAATATTAGCTTTATATAGAGAATCTAATAAAGCGTCCCAATTACGAGCATCCACCACGTCGATTAAGTTTTGTAACGTTTCATAACCGCCGCGCTCACTGAACCCGACCTCCATAGTATCGGAAATATTGGATAGCACAGATAGCTCATCCAACACTGAAATCCCCTTCGACCGGACGTGTTTGAGCAAAGCAAAGTAATATGCACCGTCTTGTGTAACAAAGTCACGAGTTGTTAAACCACATTCATCCAAAAGGAGCAGGTCTTTGGCTATACAAGCTATAACAGAGCCCTCGATAGTTTGCCGCCCTTCCAGTAATTCTTTGGGGTATTTCTCGCACCCACTAATGAATTTGCTCATGGTTTGACCCCCCTTATTCTATGTCTATAAATCCCCTCCGCTGTGTGCGTGCCTGATATGTGGCTTGATGAAACTCAAAATCCGTCGTTTTGACAGGCTCGACCTTATTGCGCATCTTAAATGTCTGTATGTTGTTGCGCACTATAGCCATGAAATAGCGTATCTGCGCATACTCCGAGGAGAACTCTCGTGCCATACACTGTCCCAAATATATCCGATTAGCTAATACATACTCGCGGAGCAGAGGATAGCCGTATTGCACGGCCACCTCTTGCATTTCCTTGTACAAAATCGAGTTGATTACATGTCGGCCAAAGATATCGTCTACAAGCTGGTACAGTTGACATTTAACTTGATTAGCCTCCTGCGCCTTATTTGCCTCTGGCTCATTGCAATAATAGCGATTAACCTTGCCCACTACGACTTTGTAAGCTGTCTCACGGTCAATTTTAGCACCGCACTGTTGGCATTTAACCAGTGTCACTTGAGCATCCCGCTTATCATGTTCAACACAGCAACATCAACATCTTCAGCCAAAGATTCATGGCCATTATCGCGCAATACCTGTTTAATAGACAGTTTCGTATCGCGTGACGCCCCTTTGAATTTGCTTAGGATGTCCTTCTTCAAGGCTTCGGCATCTACCTCGTCTTTAGAGCTGTCATCAGGCGCACTAATGACTTCCACGGGAGTGGGAGCAACTATCTGCTCCGGCTTTGAATTTTCCATGCCGTGTTCAATGGTAGAGATAAATTTCTTAGCCATATTCGGCTCGTCAAATACCAAGTATTCCGGTACAGCGCCAGCAGCAAAGCGCGAACCAGCGTCTATCAGATTAGTGCCACGGAAATACAGTTTACGGATCGCATCAGTTGCATATCGTTTAGTCTTCTTCTGACCGCTGATATCAATCTCTTTTTCTTCAAGTTCACGGTCAATGACACCGGTCAGCGTCATATCGAAAATATCACCCAGTATAGCCTCATAATTTGCGACCAAGTTAGAAGTAAGTTGCATATAACCATCGGTCATGTCACCCTTCTGTTTGATGTTCTTATACTTGGTATGCGCGATAGCCCACAGTGTAAATCCAGCCCTGTCTAAATCACTCATATAGTTTTTAACCATATTGGCTGTTTCTTCAACACCGCGATTAAAGCCGCCATAAGCCGCCTTAATGGAAGTGCAAAGCTTGGCAGGTTTCTCTTCAACGTTATACTTGCGTATCACTTCCGTTTCAAAAATAGGGAACAACTCGTCGCAAGTATCAAAACCTATGATTTCAATGTGATGTTCACTGCCCTTAGTGTTAATGAGCCACTGCTTAAGCTCTACAAACTCTTTATAGGTATCAACATGGACACGATTGAGATTAGCCAGCAGCTTATCACCACGCTCATTACCTATAGAAATTAGAAGGCCATACGAAGGGTCGTTGTACTTCTCCATGATAACATCACGGAATAAGGTAGACTTGCCAAACTTCTTAATCGTCCGGATATAAATGGACAGGTCGCGAATATCAGTAGAGATATTATTAATGTTAGGTTTACAAAATGCCATTCAAACCCTCCTTAAATGATTATATCATCTTCATCATCCATAAATAGTTCATTTGCTATGGCTTCACCATCAACCTTCTCGATAGACGGCACCACAAAGTCTTCTTCGTGATAGGCAGTAAGCCTTGCGCCGCTCAGCCAGCCACGAGCAAAACTGGTGATTATGTATTCCTTAATACGGTCTCCATAAACCTGCTGTCCACGGTCGCGCACCAGCTCGTCCATAGTGATTGCGCCAATCGTGAGCAGCTCCTGTTCATTCTCACTCAACATGTCTGTTGTGAGCTCAAGCCTTTCTGCGCCATCTATACACTCAACGCGCACGGACAGTTCTTTGCATATGTCACCATCGAGGGGGTTTACGGTGAAGTTTTTCTTTAGCAATTCTACATACGCCTTACTCTTAGCATCTGCACCTACCGGCAGAGTCAGCGTTATAGGACAGGGTATCTTAGTTTTACGCTGAGAATCATAATCAAAGGTATAACCATTAATGTAATACTTACCCTTTTCATTCACGCTACCATCGTCTACGGCGTTTTTACCAAAATTGACATTGATAGTGGCCTCAGCGCTTACTTCGGCATCGTCAGCAGCAAGATAAATACGATTGACTTCATAGTGCTGGTAGAAACTGCCTTCGTATTCAGTTGTCACCAGATTGCCAGACACACGAAACTTACGCTGTCTAATATTGTCTTTATTAAGCAGCTTATAAACAGCTTCAGCAAAATCCCATTCGCTGATATACTCATGCCTCTTGGCTTTGCTTTTTTCGTAAGCTTCTACGACCTGCTCGGCGTTGCTTACGCCAGCAGCGGCAAGAGCTTCATCGGTGATTTCGCCTTCTACTATAGCCTGCAACTGCTTGCGCCTACCCGGTACTTCAAGGTCTATGATAAACTTCTTGAATGCGGCCACACGTTCAACATTACTCTGAAGCAGGCGTTCATTCCAAGGTATCTCAATCATATCGCCCTTGACGCGTTTGCCGTTGCTGTCTGTGCTGTTTTCACTAAACGTCTTAATCGAACCATGACCATCCGCCCAACTACCGCCTTTTATCTCGCACATGAAACGGTTAGTTCCAACAATGGCGTTGAACTTCAAGGTGCGATTAACCCAACCGGAATCAAAATGGCGCTCTTCATAGGGCTTAAACTTCTCGGTTTCCTTGCCGAGAGCGATGTTGGCTACAAAACTAAAAGTGTTCAATCCTTTTCCTCCTTATATTTCCATTATCAGATGCAGCAGACCATCCAGCCCGCACTGTTCCTGATAATAGTCTGCAATGTACTTTTCCTTCAGCTTATCCGCGTGCATATATGCCTTACGAACCTCACGCCAACGCTCATCGCGCTTTTCAGCAAGCTCTTCCCTGCGCACGCGCTCGGCTTCGGCTTTCGCACGTTCCTCTGCCTTACGTGCCTCGTGGAGCGATTCAGCAGACTCCAGTGCCTCAACCGTATCAAATGTGCGGTTGAGAGTTTCAGACCAATACTTCATTTTGACCTCCGTCTATATTAAATTTTCCATTATGGACATTGGGGAAGGAGGCGCGTTTTTATCGGCTGTACGCGCAAACCGCTAAAGAGAGGATTCCAAGAATGGAGCCATCTGTGGGACTCGAACCCACAACCTTCGCCTTACGAAAGCGTCGCTCTACCGATTGGGCTAAGATGGCCTGATGAATGGAAGCTTCCCCCGGAGGGAGGTTTACCAACCCAGTTGCAACTTAGGGTTTCCTTTACAAACTCGAAAGTCTTACCTATAAAACCAAGTTTAATACCGTGACTCTTTATGTAGGGCGTGCCCTTCGGGGTGAGGGACGGATACAAGACGATTTCCCCGAGCTGGAGCCGACAGGCAGACTCGAACTGCCACCACCTGCTTACAAGACAGGGTTTCTGCCATTAAATTATGTCGGCTTGGCCTGACATAGTGTCAGGCTTTACACGAAAGGAGGCTTAAGCCAGTGGTGGGAGTTGCACCCACATATCGACCCGAAACTACACTGGCATGATGAGCGACCTTTCTGCTATAGTGTGCCAGAGATGTACTCCAGCCATAGCCGTCTCTGTAGTCGCTCGGGACGCATGAACTCGTCCACGCGGGCACCCATGGAATGCCAAATTGGTGCCGAGAGCGAGATGTGACACGCCCGCCGCCTAAAGAGGCGGGGGCTTCCTGCTCAACAACCCTACCGGGCTGAGTATCAACAGGCTATCCCCGTATGTCCTACGGTTCCATCAAGAATTACGCTATCTGCGCAATTCCAGCATTTCTGATATTTATTGCGGCGTTTTCGTCCCGCAGTATCGTCTCCCCGCAAGACGGACAGACCCACACACGGTCAGAGAGCGTTAAACCATCGTTTACATACCCACAATGATGGCAAAGTTTAGAGGAGGGAAACCACTTGTCTATCGTGATTAGCTTCTTCCCTTGCTCCATCAGCTTGTAGGATAGGAACGTGCGGAACTGTCCAAAACCATTGTCGTGGGTAGCCTTCCCCAGCCGCAGAGAGCCGGACATCCCCTTGTAGTTGATATTCTCAACACAAACGATGTCCCATTTGTCTGAAAGTTTCCGGGATTCTTTGTGTTGCCAATTCTTACGCTGGTTTCTGACCTTCTCGTGAACTAAGGCAATACGCCGCTTCTGCTTCTGGTAATTGGAGCTGCCCTTCACCATCTTGGACAACTTACGCTGTTCCGTGGCAAGGCGCTGTTCGGCCTGACGGTAGAAGTGCGGCATATCTGCTTCTACGCCTTGACTATCGACATAGAAGTGTGGACTGCTGTAATCCAGCCCCAAAGCCTTGTCAGTACACAGAGTACGCTCAGGTATGTCTGCTTTATACTCTGTGAGGATAGAAACGAAATACTTCCCAGACGAGTCTTGGCTGAACGTGACGCTTTTAATATGATGGTTTTCTGGTATCTGTCGGTGGAACTTCACCCGTACAAGACCCATCTTTGGAAGTTTCAGACAGTTTCCAACAACATCTATATTACCTTTAATCTTGTTGGTTGTGTACGCCTTACGGGATGACTTCTTGCTACGGAACTTAGGGAACCCGATGACCTTATCCCGGAAGAAGTTCTTGTAGGCGGTCTGCACTTGCATCTGGGCGTTACATAGTGCCATAGAGTCTACTTCCCGCAGAAATGGAAACTCGTCCTTGTACTGCGCCGGGGTGTTGTGAAGCATTTTCCCGGTTTCCTTGTAGTAAGCGATTTTATCTGCAAGCATACGGTTATAGACAAACCTAACACAACCTACCGTCTTGGCAAAAAGAACACGCTGTTCGGCGTTGGGCATAGCTCGAAATTTATACGCTTTGTTCATCGTTCACCCCGACTTTCTATGTACTGACGCAATACTTCCTTGAACTCGCAAGCTTTTCGCCGGCAGATTTTAAGTCTGCTGTGTATGCCTATTCCACCATCTCGGCAAAGGCACGCGATTAGTCCCGCGTGCTATGTATGAACTTTAGGTTCAGGAAGTACGTATAGTATACCACAAAATATTACTTGTGTGTGTTATCCGTGTTGATTCGGTTGTTATTCATAATATCCCAGAACAATTTGAGTGATACGGCCATCCCAAATGTTATATGCGGCAATTTAAGGAAGTCCGCTATCCAGAAGTTCCACAACAGACACATCGCCCCTGCGTTCATTGCGTATATAGCTACAACAAGCAGCGCAGCCACCAAAAACGTTTTTAATTTCTCCATCATGTTCATCTCCCTTACTCGTTATATTCCAATAGAAACTGCGGACTAACCGCTTTGAAACTAACACTCCCATCTTGGCTGCGTATAACCAACCCTTCTCGCAGTGTGTCACCTATTGTGCTCTGGCCTGTAGCGTAGTCAAGCACTTCATTTACTGTGTCCGGCAGTACATAATTGGCGTTTACAATCGGAACAAATTTTAGACCTACCACTTTTGCCAACTTATAAGCTTCTAACGTTCCCAGCCTGCCTTTCGGCGTGATCACATTAAACACATAAAAGTCAGGTTCGGTTACTTTGTATTTATTGCCTTGAACTTTAGGGGAAATACATTCGCCTTGTATGGCAACCCATGACGGGTCCCCGCACCAACCCATCAGTGCCGTCAAAGATAACTCTATATGGTACTTGGCAGACACGGCCCAATATGATGAATCGTCTTCCTCGTACAACCTGCGATTGCGGGAACATACAATGTACTCGTACTTACGTCCGAATAGCCCTTCGTGACGCACCAGAGCAAATGTGCCTGACTGCCCATCAATCTTTTCCGTACAAATCATAGGGCTTTTATTTTTCAAAATCCACGGCATATTTTGTAGGCGAGTTTCATCGGTCTTGGATATAAAGTCAGGAAAAGCTCGTGATGCTTTCTTGTTTGACAGGGACACAATCTTCCTGAACCAGTCCCAACGCATCAACCATTTAGGATATTTAGAGGGTTTATATGGTGTTTCTGTTGGCGCATCATCGATTGTCTTTTCGTACTGCTTGACACCTATTATATCACTTACATCCTGCTCAAGCTCATATTCACCTTCGGGTAGGATGCTGAGAGGGAAACATATGCCTTGCGATATAACCCCCGCCATTTTCATAGTGCGAATACGAAATCCCTTGGAACGTAGAAACTCAAATTCGGGTTTCTCAGGCAATACGGAATCTATCTCTATATACACACATTTGTCTCCGCGAGAGAACTCCCCCTTCTTCACAATAACCTGCCACCCATCTATGATGGCAAGCTCAATGCGGTCACGCCCCTCTATCGGGGCTAAATCGGCGACTGTTTTTATACTTGCAAGCTTTCGCATTATTCGTTTCCTATCTCCTCTGTCAGCGGATTGCCATCTGCATCTACTATCACGCATACGCCAGACAGACCAGCCAGATATTGTACGCCAGTCTGTGTATCTGTGTACACTGTCGCGCCACCGGTGACAACTTCTCGCTTAAACCTGTCTGTGCGGCCAAAGATATTAAAAATCAAATAACAAGCGACTGACACCGTCATTACAACAATCAAAACGGGTAAAACGCCGTTAAATAGAAATTCTGATACATTAAATGTCCTCTTAGTCATTGTCTTGTTCCTCTCGTTTGAATGATACTGTTATTGGCATCTTCCAACCGCCTTTTGCTGCGCCGAGTATGGCATCCATAAACGATGCCGCCAGTTGTTGCCGGACAGACGGCTTGTTTAGCTCTGCTCGAATAGCTTGCGAAAACTGCTCCTTATTTTCTTCGACCATTTTAGCTATTTCGTTTTCAACAGATTCCTTGACGCTCTGTTCTGCTAAATACTTAAAATATGGTATTGCACGATAGGAGCCCGAGCTGCACGGCCTGCCTTCTGAGTCTACATACGATGATACCACCGCCTTAACAGCTTTCTCAATTAGCTCATCTTTATTCCCCAGTGCGCTTGCTATGGCAACGCATACAGCATTGCTTACGTTGTTCTCAATGAGTTCTTTGTCGATTTGAATACCCATATTAAGTGTTTCTTTCATTGTCATATCTCCTCTACCTTTTTATTGACTATACACTATCGCTCCACGATAGGCGAATGTAGCCCAAATATTCTTATAGTTTCCCAATCAATGTTAATAATATCGTCTAATGTGAGCATCGTCACTATTTCTCCTTAAGCATCTTTTGATATCCAACTTCGCACCACAATGAGGACAAATAGGATATAGCCCGTTAGGGTACCGCTGGTTAGTGTTGCGTATCACTCCGCCATTACACGTTGAATCATCACAGCAACATTTACTACTTCTTCGCCGTGGTCTGAGTTTCTGTCCATGCACCACAGGCGCAACATCGGTGGCAACCCTGTTAATGGCATTTTCTATCTCGCGATATTCCGAGGGAAATAGCTCTACCGCATTGCAAGCAGCTTCTATCGCCGCACTTTTGGTTATATATTCTTCGTTCATTTTTACTCCTTGATTGTCGCTTTAATCGTTACAGGAATAACCAATAAGGAGGGGTTAAAGTAGCTATATTCACCACTTATAAGATTAATGGCATTTGCTGTCTCACAGCCGGTGTTAGCTTTAATGTAACATATATTAAAAGACGATGAGTTAACAATAAATGTTTCGCCATACTTGATATTGTTGAAGACGCCCATACAATTATACTTCAAATTCATATGTTCACTCTCCTATTATGACGATATTCTCTACTTGAACAGGAAAGACTTCTTCATCATCTGTAAAAAACGAGCAGCATCCATTGTTAAGATTAACAGCATTATTTGTAAGGGCTGGTTGAATAGAAGTTTTAATATAGACGAAGATGTCAGGAGAAATAGGAACTTCGGTAAAAGTATCACCGGGCTTCAGAGTGCCGAACTTCACAGGCTTGATAGATGGAGAAACACAAAAATCAAACATTATAAAACCTCCTTTTCAGGCCACCGATATTTCATTACCTCTATGGCCGGCAGATGTTCTGCATATTCGCACGCACTTGCAATACCAAGAGTGAAATGTGTGGCGCCCTTCTCGTCGTATGGAAATATCTCACGCAACTTCAGCACATCATCAAGTGCTACATACTTCTTCAGCTCACCTTGTATCTCCGCTTCTTCATCGATAACATCATCTTCAATGTCGTAATCTTCCTCCATGCGCCCTCTCATACAAGCTTCGCAATTAACAGTTTCCACAGTAGTATCCACAGGTACATTCCTCAGCGCATCTGCTATGCTTGCATATTCTGATGGGTATAACTCTACGACATCGTATATAGCCTCTATCGCCGCCCCAATTTCTATATATTTACTCATTACATATCTCCTCTTTGCAGATATACCATTGTGCCACATTGCGGGCATCTGCATTTGGCTATAATCCCATCAAACACGCTCTCCACTTGTGACGCTGCCTCGTACTCGCGATTATTTGCCTCGAATACACAACCGCATCGTTTGCAACCGAAAACTTGTAGCCGCCTACATTCGGAATATTCGCCTCGTTTGATGATCCTCATTTATTCTCCTCATTCATCCTCGCCCCACAGTTTGGGCAGATGGGGTATATTCCTTGTTTGGCCCATTCATAACTTTCATGCATTGCCTCCTTTTTGCATTTAGAGCAATCGTAACAGTAATTACTATTTTTCCAATGTGGGTGAACCCAGTGGCCATGTTTAATTTGGACAACATCCTTTACAATATATGCCTCTATACTGTCCTTGATCAAAGGTATTGGGACACGACCAGTTTCATTCAAATGACTCAGCTCAGCATCGCCATCAAATGAAAAAAGTGCCAGTAGCTTGTCTGCGTCTGCGTATCTGGTCATAGTATTACCTCCATGCTGACTTCTTTTGGAATAATTACTTCGGTGTTATCGCCTATCGTTTGTTGGTTTTTAGATCTGAAATTCCAAGCATTCCATACACTCCACTCGTCCCCTTGGTCTATTTTTACACAAACGTCGGTTTCGTTAAGCATAAAAACATCGCCTATGCTTAGTGAGCCGAACACAGCTTTGGCACTATTTGATATGTTTATTATCATACCTCCTCCTTCGTTTCGCTCATTTTCGCCCCGCAGTTCCAACAAAAACCGCCGATAATGCGGCGGTGACTTAGGAAAACATTGAAACAAGGAACGGTGTAGCTTAACGGC
>ERZ780226.534-NODE-534-length-34042-cov-11.113220_pt1 | contig 34042 bp, 30 predicted proteins | sample MGYA00511165_ERZ780226 | MGnify/ENA primary metagenome ERZ780226 (study PRJEB29588, sample SAMEA2152373) | human gut metagenome | biome: human gut; feature: human-associated habitat; material: faeces | place: Denmark | collected 2008/2010 ...
GAAGCAAAGGTATAACACACTAGACTTTGCAGAGCAAAATCGTGTGCCAACAGGGCAGCTCGCGCCCCTATTGGAAACCCAGCGACAAAGAGATACTCCCTTTGCAATCCCTCATTTTCCTCGCAGGTGCATATACAATCTGAAAAATCAGTTTCTTTGCACAGCTTGAAAATAAAAAGCCGCTGTAACTATCCCCCGCCGGGATGAAAGTTACAGCGGCTTTTAACGAGTGCTGATAATGTGCGCAGATTAGCGCAGCATTACCTTCCCCAAGTACACACGGGCTTTAGATAAATGTACAGCGAATCATCGCCTGTTACAACCTCTGCCTGAAGCCTAATTTTTGAACCGACAGTCAAGTATTCCGGGCGTGTCGCATTATCCCACTTAAAATCAAACATACCCATGTCTTCAAGGTAGAACAGGGCGGCACCAATATGATCCGCATCTTCACCAGGCACCAAGATATAATTATATCTCGTTTTATGGTTTCCGTTCTGTTCCAGATTCAAAACAATGCAGTCAAATTCTACCACTTTTCCTTTATACGCCGAAATAAAGGCAGCCTGTTTTTCAGGATCAACATATTCCGCGGTCAAAATAGCAGCAAAGTCGCTGTTATTGTCAGCAGTAATACTTTCAACAATCTCAGGCTCTTCAATGTGGTAATACTTGATATAAACCTTTTTGTCGGGCTTAAATGAATCTCCGGCATCGAATGACCAACCATCAACCTCAACAAGCATCACATCGCCATCCGTGTGAGAAGTGCTTTCCGTTGTAACCTCGCCAAGCTCGATGTTGGTAAAGCCCATATCTCTGAACTCTTGCTCGACATCAACGTAATTCATTCCATTATATGCATCGGAGCCTTTTGTCATGGTAATGTTTGAAGGATTATCGTCTTCTGGCATATGGTATGTGATAATAATTTCAGCATCAGCAGGGAACACATCTCCGCGATTGAAGTCAGTTTTGTCAGCAATGCTCACGCTCTCGACTTCGCCGTCATCTGTCCAGCCCAAGACAATATCATACAGGACTTCGTATTTAATATTGGTAAAGCCCAACGTTTTAAGTGCGGCTGCAACATCCTCATAATTTTTATGCTTATACTCAGAGGCTGCCACATCAAGTTTTACTTCGCCGTCAGCTAATTCCATCAGGCGATCCACATACAGCGTTTCAACAGACACTTTGTCACTGGAGCACGCAATTTTATAAGAAGCCTCGATATCACAATCTACCGTCAGCGTAACCTCACCCTTTACCGTGGATGACTCGTCGCTTTCAAAAGTAAGGGTATATTCACCCGGATCAATGGAAAGCTCAAAATCCTGATCCTCTCCATGCGTCAGCGTTCCTTGTTCAATTCCGTTCAGAAGCAGATTCACGTCATACTTGCTGAAAATCAGGTTCGGGACGAAATCAACATGGATTTTGACGTTACACTTTGCATAACCGTGATAACGAATGAGCACTTCATCATCGGATTGGAACTCTTGCTCTTTTGTGAAATCTGTTTTGCCGTCCACCGAAATCGCATCAATCGTATTCACCTTATCTACGTCGGTAGCTTGCAGGTCTTCAACTTTCTCAGCTTCAATGTTCGTAAAGCCAGCAGCGTAAAAAGCAGCCTGAATTGTCGTATAATCCTGTTCTAAGCACTCAGCTGCTCCATAAGGGGCAGCAACGGGTACGGCAGCTATGGAAGTATCAGAGGTTTGGTTAGAAGTTGGTTTATTCTTGTTCTCTGCCTCCCAAGAATAGCTCATGACGTTCAGAACTGTAAGCAAAGCAGCGATTCCTAACAGAAGCCATTTGAGCCAAACTTTTTTCTGCTCAATTTTGATTATTCCTCTGTGCATAAGAACAGCAACAACAGCTAGAGCAATTTGGAGAACAGCGATAATGGTTGCCGCAGTTTTTTCTGATAATAGTGCCACAATGAAAAGCAGGGCAAATACAACTATCGCCACAGTCGCAATCTTTCCGTATGTACTCAGCTTTCCCCATTTGGCGGAAACTTTTTCCCTCATTCTGTCCGCTAAGGATTTCGGCGGCTCTTTCTGATTCTGAAAATCTTGCACCTGTTCATCCAATGAAATTGGCGGAATATCTTCTTCTGATACATTTTCCTGTTTCGGTGGCATCTCAACCTTATTTCCACAGTATGAGCAAAACTTAGTATCCTCCGAGAGTTCCGCTCCACATTTTGAACATCTCATCTCTCATATCTCCTTTATTTTTCCGATGAAGGGATCGGCGGCATAGCAGGGAACAAAGATTTCAACTCATCCACCTCTACGGCTTTCATCCATTGGGTCATTCCGCTTTTCCAAACCAAGCTGTCAGCAGTAAGCTGTCCTGCGGTTACCATCTGTGCCAGTACAGGAATATCAAACGGCCCCGTCGCTTGTCCGTTGACAGCGACATGATATGCCGCCGCGGGAATCGGAGGAGGTGTCATGCCAGACTGCACAGGCTGTTGAATACCACCCATCATGTGATTCATCGCTCCGGCGATATTTTGTCCAACAGCGCCACCGACAGCCATGCTTGCCATCATTGAAGCCATGTTAAAGCCAGTACCATCACCGCCGCCACCGATATTTACATCACCGGCTCCGTTTGCACCCATCTGACCGAGTGCAGCAGCTCCGGCAACGCCAACCTCTGCCTGCTTCTCGACCTGAAATGCACCGATATTTGCAGTCTGTGTTGCTTTGTGCTGAGCATACTGACCTTCTTCACGCTGAATACGCAGCCGCTCAACATAATCGGCGGTTTCTGCCTGAATCTTTGTCGCGGCAATATTCTTTGTAACTGCCATGAGCTGCCGGTAGCTGTCACTCGCCTTGTCGATCTCAATCGCGGCTATATCAACGCCGGAGACAAGGACACCGAAGCTCTCTTTCAGCCGTTCGCTGATGTCATACTCGATTGCATCGTTGATCTGTGCAATTTTGCTTTCGAGCTGGATCACAGGAATACTGTGTGCTGCCGGTGCGTTGGCTACGCTGTCTTTGACATACCGGCAGGCAGCATCACGAATCTGCTTCTGGAAATCGTCAAGGCTGAAATTGTTCAGCCGATGCAGCTTGATAAACTCTCTGTAATCCGAAATGCTGAAACTGACAGTACCTCTCACGGCAACCGGAACACCAAAATCCGCAAACCTCGGATCATATACATCAAAGAAGGGGACCCCGAATTTTACCTGAATGATCTTGGCAAGGTTGATGAAATAAACCTCTGCCTGAAATGGTGTGCCCCCCTCGTATGCCAGCCCGACAATACTTGCAAGAACGGGGAGGTTTGCTGTTTTAAGAATCTGGTCAAACGGACCTTCAATGAAGTCCTGCATAGTGCCGTTCTTTTGCCTGTATACAAAAACAGCGACTTCTCCGTCCTTTACCCTCAGAGACGAACCCCATCGAATAGCGTTTTCTCTGTTTCCCTCACCAAGCTGCACGCCGGCAGGATGCCATTTCCAGATCAGATAGGATGGCTCATCACAGCGGATTTCGTCCATGAATCCGCCTGTACGCTTTTGCTTATCGAACGGTGACATTTCCTTTACCCCCGATCACTTGATTATCGTTTCTTAAACAGGACAATGCCTATTATTCCAAGAATCAAAACACCAATAGCAATTCCGATTGTTACCGCAGGATTCCATAGCAAGCCTAATAGGAAAAACCAGCCCGCTACACCGCCTACCCAAATCAAGACGCCTTTCAGCTTTTTGTTTTTAATTTCTTTCTTTTTTCGGTCGTAAATTGTTTTTATCTGCAAGAAATCCGAATGCTTGCCCATGGAAATTTCCGCTCTCTGATAAACCTGATCCAGTTTGGAAATCCATGCTTTTGTAACATCGTCATCAATACCTTTTTTCACATCAATGTTGGATGCTGCCAATATCATAAACTCCATAATGTCCTCTTTGGAATTTGGAACAGCAAAATTGATGATCAGAGACGCCTTTTCTTGATTCTTCTGGCTCTCAAATCGCTCAAGGGCTTCCTCGGCTTCGTCACCCTCTTTGAAATCTTTACCGAACACCATTTTCATGACCGATTTCTTTTCTTCAAAGGCTGGCATTTTCTGTGCCGAGATATTTTCCAATTTCACAGCCAACTCTCGCACGGAGGAAGCAGACCGAACATCTCGAATCTCATATCCGCAAGTTGGACATACCGTGAGGAACGATTCCATTACTTCGCCGCAGTTCGGGCACTTATGTATATACCCTTCATAAACTGTCTTTCTCTCCGTGGGATTTCCAGTATATGCTTGTTCATTTGATGTCCTATGTGCTTCTTGAGCATCACCACAAATCGCTTCGCCGCAGTTTTTGCAGAATCGCGCTCCCTCATCCAGCTTGGTTCCGCAGTAAGGGCAGAATTGTTTTTTCATCTTCTCTATCCTTCCAACTTCTGTTTATTGTTCAAACCCCTGATCAGATTCCACTCGTACCGCATCGCATATATCTCCAATGTTGCAATCCAGATAATCACATATGCGGAGCAGGACGGACAACGCAACTTCCTCGTTGCGGCGCATCTTTGTCATAGTGCCGGTCGCTATATTCAGGTCTTTTCTGAGAGTAGCTGGTGAGATATTTTTCTCAATGAGCAATATCCACAGTTTCTTATAACTGATTCTCACGTTGTCCCTCCTATCTATATCCAAAATATAGTATACTGTGCAAAAGTGTGGCTGTCAATGGATTTTATCAAATATGCCGCTAAAATTCGCAACTTCTTGCGAATTTTAGCGGCGTACAGCTCTAAAATAACTGCCGCTCAGAGGCATAAATACCTTTCGAGCGGCAGCTATCCTTCTATACGAAGCAAACTATATTCTTAAATCATCCCGAAGTGCTGTAACGCCTCCGTGATCGCTTTTTCCTTCTCCAGTGGGCATTGTGGTTGTTTTGCATTCTTAGACTTCGGCTTGTTATAGTTCTCGCGCTCAATGATGCCGTACTTCTGCTTCACCTGTGCGATATAGAGGTGGCTGACCTTCAGTCCGGTATGCTCGAAAACGTATTCCCGGATTTCCTCGTAGGTTGCTTTACTCTCTGCCGAAGTCAAATCCATCTCGTCCATAGCCACTTCGATCTCGATATGTTCCTTGCTTTGAAGTTTGGACAATAAACACACCGTCTCGACATGTGCGCATCTGGGGAAAAGATCGACCGCTTCGGCAGAGCGGAGGGTGTAACCGGTCTGGGTAAGCAGCTTGACATCGCGGGCGAGGGTAGCCGGATCGCAGGAGACATAGACGACACGTTCCGGCTGCATGGCGGCAATGGCTTCGATCACATCGGCGCTCACGCCCTTGCGCGGTGGATCGACGACGATTACGTCAGGTTTTTCTCCGCGCTCAGCCAGCAGCTTCGCGGCCGCGCCTGCATCCATGCAGTAAAATTCCGCGTTGTCCATGCCGTTCTGTGCGGCGTTATAGTTCGCGTCCTCGATTGCCTGCGGGATGATCTCGACGCCGACGGCCTTTTTCGCGTGCCGCGCAATACAGAGCGTGATCGTGCCCGTGCCGCAGTAAAGGTCGAGTACCGTCTCAGTCCCGGTCAATCCGGCCAGTGCAGCGGCCTTTTCATACAGGCGCTCAGCCTGTGCGTGGTTGACCTGATAAAACGCGGGTGCAGAGAGCCGGAACTGCAGCCCGCAGAGCGTATCGGTGATCGTTCCGCTGCCGTAGAGCGGAAGGAACTCCGTGCCAAGCACGGTATTGCCTTTTTTCGTGTTGGGAGAGAAGACAATCGTCGTGATGCCCGGCTCGGCAGCGAGGAGTGTCTGGACAAGCTGCTTTTTCTTCGGCAGCTGCTGCGTATTTGCCGTGATGCAGACGAGGATCTGGCCGCTTTCCGCGCCGAAGCGGATATAAATGTGCCGGATATAGCCGGTATGTGCGGCTTCGTCATAGGCGCGGATGCTGTATTTGCGCATCCAGTCCAGAACGGCTGTGCGGATACGGTCGGCGCAGTCCGGCTGGATGCGGCAGTGTGCGACCGGAATGACCGTGTGCGTTTTTTCGGCGAAGAAGCCCGCGACGGGCTTTCCGTTCTGCTCCTGCACGGGGAACTGCACCTTGTTCCGATAGCCGTCGCTCTGTTCCGCGCCGGTGATGGACAGGGAAGAGAGCGTCTGGCCGCCGATGCGTGTCAGGCAATTATAGACGTGCGCGCGCTTGAGTTTCAATTCCTGCGCATAGTCCATATGCCGCAGCGCGCAGCCGCCGCATCTTGGAAAATAGGGACAGTCCGGCTCCACGCGGTGCGCCGACGGCTGCTCCACACGCAGCAGTTCCGCAAAAACCGCCGAACGCCCGATGTGTGCAATGCGGATTTTACACACCTCGCCCGGCAGTGTACCTGGTACGAACACGACCTGTCCGTCTACGCGCGCAATACCGGTTCCGTCTGCGGTTGCAGTCTCGATTGTCACCTGCAGCGTCTCGCCGCGTTTGCATTCCTTCATGGCTGCGTGGAATGTTTCACGTGAAACATTCATTCCTCCTTCAAAAGTTCACCGGTGGTCAAATCAATGGTATAGAGATGCTTGAACTGCTGATCGCCGTTTTCCGTGGAATAGGAAACAGAGATCGTATAATTCACAACAATCGCTCCGTCTTCCTCGGAAATGCTGTATCCGCCGTTCACATAGCCGATCGCACCTTTTTCCTGCGCAGCTGGGTAGACCGTCTCCTGCGCATAGGAGATCACAGTCTGTGATAGATCGTCAAAAACGGTGTTTGCCGCTGCGGACGCGTCAGAAGTTCCGAGCGTCAAATGGGGCAGGGTATAGGTACAGCTGACGATTTCCTCGAGATCTGTCTGTATTGTCTCCGGTTCATCGAGCCAGCTTGTTTCCAAGCCGTCGGATGCGCCGTTCTGGTTCGGCGTGATGTGGATGACGTTTTCCTGCAAGTCTTCCGGTTCCGCCGGGGTTTCCGGCACGATTGTCTCTTCCTGAACGGGAGAGGCAGGATTCTCCTGCTGCGCGGTTTTTTTTGCGCAGCCCGCCGCGCTGATGATAAGGACAGCGGCCAGAGTGACCATAAATAGCTTTTTCATATGCAAACCTCCTGTATACCAGCGATTTTAGCACAGGAACACGCTTGTGTAAAGCTGGGAAAAGCGGTATACTGGAAAGCAGTCTGAACTTTGGAGTTGAGTTTATGCTGGATTATCGTCACTGCACACTCTGTCCGCGTGCATGCGGTGTTGACCGGGCAGCAGGGGAGCGTGGCTTCTGTCAAATGCCCGACCATATTCTTGCCGCGCGGGCCGCGCTGCACTATTGGGAAGAGCCGGTCATTTCCGGCAGCTTCGGCAGCGGCGCTGTGTTTTTCTCCGGCTGCACGCTGCGCTGCGCGTTCTGCCAGAATGGAGTGATCTCCCAAGAGAATTTTGGCAAGGAACTTTCCAGGAAAGAACTTCGTGCCGCGTTCGAGCGGCTGATCGACGAGGGCTGTCAGAACATCAATCTTGTCACGCCGACGCATTTTCTGCCGTCCATCCTCCCGGCACTCACGCCGAAGCTGCCTGTGCCGGTCGTATATAATTGCGGTGGGTATGAATCGGTTGAGACACTGCGTGAACTAGATGGGCTGATCGATATTTATCTTCCGGACTTCAAATACTCCGACGCTGCGCTTGCAAAGGAACTCTCTGCCGCGCCGGAGTATCCGCAGATTGCGTCCGCCGCCATTCTGGAAATGTACCGGCAGGTGGGAGGCGCAGTGATAGAAGACGAGCAGATGACGCGCGGGGTCATCATCCGCCATCTGGTGCTGCCAGGCTGCATCGACAATTCACTCGGCGTCCTGGACTGGATTGCGAACCATTTTCCGAAAAAAGACGTGTTGGTCAGCCTGATGAGTCAATATGTCCCCATGGGTCATGCAAAGCAAATGCCGCCCTTTGACCGGCGCATCACGCAGAACGAATATGATGCTGTTTTGTCCTATCTCTATCTATTGGAGTTGGACAACGGCTATACACAGGACTTTTCCGCCGCATCAGCAGACTACATCCCGGAATTCAATCTTGAGGGCTTATAAATTTTAAACAAACGTTTGCATTTTGAACCGGTCTGTGTTATAGTGTAAGTACTAAGATTAAAGGGGCTGTCAAGATGGGCAGAACAAGCAGCAAACGGGAAGAGATTCTTTGCTTCCTCACAAAATTCGCAGCAGAAAACGGATATGCGCCTTCCGTGCGCGAGATCTGCGCTGCCGTCGGGCTGCAATCCACGGCGACCGTACATTACCACCTGAACGCACTACGACAGGATGGACTGATTGAAATGGACGGTATGAAAAAACGCACGATCACCCTTGCCGATTCCCACCGGGCTGACCGCATCCCCGTCGTCGGCGTGGTCACGGCAGGCGTGCCCATTCTGGCGGTTGAAAATATTGAAGGCTATCTGCCGTGGGACGGAGAAGCGGGCTGCTTTGCGCTGCGTGTCCGGGGTGATTCCATGATCGGCGCCGGGATTCTCGACGGAGACAGAGTTGTCGTTCGCTCCCAGCCGACTGCGGACAACGGAGAGATTGTCGTTGCACTGCTTGGGGATTCCGCAACGGTCAAGCGTTTCCGCAAGGACGGAAACCAGATCTGGCTTCTGCCGGAAAACCCGGCGTATCAGCCCATCGACGGCAATCATGCCCAAATCATTGGTAAGGTCAAGGCTGTGATTAGAACCTATTAATTTCTAGAAAATAAAACGCTCTTACTTCGGTATCACCGGGGGAAGGGCGTTTTTCACGATACGCTTGTCAAGAAAAAACTCGTATTATAAATTTGCAACAGCCCTTCGGCTTTTCTGGACTTTTCCCACGAAGATTGAAGTAACTCAAAATTTCTGATGCAGTCCATATCAGTTCCGTAGGGGCCGATGCCTACATCGGCCCGGCGCAGTGCACCGGTTTTATAGGAATCTTCGGCGAATTCGTACCGCTTTGCTGGGTTTGCCGGGAATATATTTTATTCATTCAAACTCAATGTTTCACGTGAAACATGAAAAACAATAAATTCACAGTGCTTATATTGCAATTTCAGAAACAGGCCGGTATAATAGAATGCAAAATGGGGTCGAAGGGGTGTGAAACGGGTATGGCAAAGATTTTAGCATTTGTCAATCAGAAGGGCGGCGTTGGAAAAACAACCTCCGCGGTCAATTTAGCCGCCGCACTGCAAAAGGCGGGCAAACGTGTTCTTCTGTGCGACTTTGACCCGCAGGCCAACGCGACCTCCGGCCTTGGCGTAGAAAAAAGCACAGCCGCGCATTCGACCTATGATATCGTGATTGAGGACTTCCCCGCCGCAGACGCCGTGATTCGCACAAAATACTGCGACATTCTGGCCTCCAACGTTGCGCTGTCCGGCGCAGGTGTAGAGTTGGTAGGCGTTGAGAAGCGGGAATACGCGCTTCGGCATGCACTCGAGCCGCTGCGGGAAAAGTATGATTATATCTTCATCGACTGCCCGCCGTCTCTGGAATTGCTGACGCTCAACGCGCTCTGCGCCGCCGATCAGGTTTTGATTCCCGTGCAGTGCGAATATTACGCGCTGGAGGGCCTTTCCGATCTGATGGTCACGCTCCGCGCAGTTAAGAAGCGGCTGAACCCGTCGATCTCCATTTTTGGCGTTTTACTTACCATGTACGACGGCCGGACGAATTTCTCCGCACAGGTTGCCGAGGAGGTCCGCCGCCATTTTCCCGGCAAGGTCTTTGCTGCGGCCATCCCGCGCAACGTGCGATTATCCGAAGCGCCCAGCCACGGCATGCCCGTGTGTGCCTATGATAAATTCAGCCGCGGTGCAGCGGCCTATGACGCAGTCGCGCAGGAGATCCTTGCGAAAGAACAGTGAGAGGAGCAACGCATATGGCAATGCGAAAAGGTCTTGGCAAGGGTCTTGGCGCCCTGATTGAAGACTTTAACGAGCAGCCGAACACGCCCGGCGAAGGCGCCGTGACGCTGCCGCTGCAAAAAATTGAACCAAATCCCCTTCAGCCGCGAAAAACCTTCAACCCGGAAGAACTGGATTCCCTGGCGGATTCCATCCGCATGCACGGCATTATCCAGCCGCTGACGGTCCGCAAGCTGCCATCCGGGTTTTATCAGATCATCGCAGGCGAACGCCGCTGGCGTGCGGCACGGCTGGCCGGACTATCCGACGTGCCGGTCGTGATCATTGAAGCTGATGATAAAAAGGCAATGGAACTGGCGCTGATTGAAAACTTACAGCGATCAGACCTCAACCCGATTGAAGAAGCGCTCGGCTATCAGGAATTGATGGGTACCTACGAAATGACGCAGGAGCAGGCCGCCGCCCGTGTGGGCAAATCCCGCCCGGCGGTTGCGAACGCGCTGCGGCTTTTGAGCCTCAGCCCTGCTGTGCTGGAACTGGTCAAGGCTGGTTCCCTGTCCGCCGGTCACGCGCGGGCGCTGCTGCCCGTCAAGGATGAGGCGCAACAGCTGTCCATCGCGCAGAAGGTCATGGCGCTGGGTCTTTCCGTCCGGCAGACGGAGGCGCTTTGCAAAAAGTTTACCAAGCAGGCGCAGCCCGTCAAGGAGCAGCCGCCGCGGGTCGATTATCTGGCTGAATGTGAAAAGGAACTGACTGCCGGCCTTGGCCGCAAGGTGCGTATCGTCTCCGGTAAACGCAAAGGCCGCATCGAACTGGAATACTATGGGCAGGACGATCTGCAGCAGCTGTATGATGCGCTGCACACCATCCGCAAAAAGGAGCATCACTGATGGACGAAAAGAAAACCCCGCAGCCGGAGCAGGCTGCTCCGGAAACCGGAAAGCCGCTGAGCGAAAAGCGTAAATCCGCGCTGCTTCGGTATATGGCTGTTTTGTTCTGTGCAGCATTCATTCTGGTTCTGATCTCACTGATTTTGCAGACACATTCCTCTGAAGCAAAGATTTCCGAACTGAATGCCGCCAGCACAAGCGCGCTTTCCAACGCCGAGGCGCTGCAAAATGAGAACCGCGCCTTGCAGGACGACAAGATCGCGCTGGAAAAAGAAAATCAGGAACTGCAGGACAAGCTGGACGAACTGACGGAAAAGCTGGACGAAGCCGCGCAGGCCGAAGAGGATTCGCAAGCGGCGGAAAATGAAATGATCAAGTCCCTGCGCACCGAACTTGACCGGACAAAGGAAGCATATGAAGCGCTGCTGGAGGCGAAAAGCTGTGAGACGCGCGAAGGAAACGTCACGTTCTCCCGCGCTATGCAGACGCTCGAACGGCTGAAGGACTATCTGGGACAAACTGCGCTGGAAGAATATAAAGCGCTTGGCGGAGAATAACAGGAGGAAGAAAAACTATGATTGATATTAAATTTTTAAGGGAGAATCCGGACGCTGTCCGCGAAAATATCCGCAAAAAGTTTCAGGATGCAAAGTTGCCGCTTGTAGACGACGCCATCCGTCTCGACGCGGAAAAGCGTGCTGCACAGCAGGAATGTGAGCAGCTGAAGGCTGCCCGCAACAAGCTGTCGAAGGCAAACGGTCCGCTTTATGGCCAGCTGAAAAAAGCGGATGAGGCGCAGAAAGCGGAACTGCAGAAGCAGATTGATGAAAACAACGCCAAGGTCAAGGCCGACGACGAGCGCCGCGCCGAACTGGAAAAGAAGCAGGCCGAGGCGGAGGAGAAACTGCGCGAGATCATGTATGTGATCCCGAACATCATTGACCCGTCCGTCCCTATCGGGCCGGACGACAGCCACAACGTCGAGGTACAGCGCTTCGGCGATCCCGTCGTACCTGATTTTGAGATTCCCCATCACGTTGATATCATGCAGTCGTTTGACGGCATCGATAAGGATTCCGCAGGCCGCGTGGCCGGCATGGGCTTTTATTATCTGCTGGGCGATATTGCACGTCTGCACGAGGCGGTTTTGGCCTACGCACGCGACTTCATGATTGATCAGAAGGGCTTTACCTATGTCATTCCGCCGTTTATGATGCACGGCAACGTCGTCAAGGGTGTCATGTCCTTCCCGGAAATGGAAGCCATGATGTACAAGATTGAGGGCGAGGATCTCTATCTGATCGGCACGAGTGAACACACCATGATTGGCCGCTTCATCGACCAGATCATCCCGGAGGCAAAGCTTCCTCTGACGCTCACAAGCTATTCCCCCTGCTTCCGCAAGGAGGTCGGCAGCCACGGTCTGGAAGAGCGCGGCGTGTACCGTATCCACCAGTTTGAAAAGCAGGAAATGATCGTTGTCTGCCGTCCGGAGGAATCCATGGACTGGTATAACAAGCTTTGGAGTTACTCTGTCGAGTTGTTCCGCAACATGGAGATTCCTGTCCGTCAGCTGGAATGCTGCTCCGGCGATCTGGCCGATCTGAAGGTCAAATCCTGCGATATTGAGGCGTGGAGCCCGCGGCAGCAGAAATATTTCGAGGTCTGCTCCTGCTCGAATCTCGGCGACGCACAGGCCCGCCGTCTCGGCATTCGCATCAAGGGCGCGGACGGCAAGATGTATCTGGCCCACACGCTCAACAACACCTGCGTTGCACCCCCGCGCATGCTCATCGCGTTCCTTGAGAACCACCTCCAGAAGGACGGCACCGTCACCATCCCGAAGTGCCTGCAGCCGTACATGGGCGGCAAGGAAGTTCTGGTTCCGAAGCACTGATTCAAGGGAATCATGCTTTCTGAAATCAGCGACTGCTGTTCAGCATTTTCTTTTACTTCTCCAAAAGAAAACGCTGACAAAAGAAGCAGAATATATCGGTTTTACGGAAATCTTCGGCGAAATCGCAACTTCCCAGCGGGCCGATGTGGGCATCGGCCCCTACAGGACTCCGGCGAATCCGTACTGTCCCGCAAATTCTGAACGCAAAGTTGATCTACCGCAGCCGTTCAAAGGCAGCCACTTGTAAATCTGATGCACCATAACAGGCGGCGCGTACCATAGTGCCTGTAGGGTGACTATGTGTGTTCGCAGTGACTGAAAATAAGGGCTTGCCTAAACTGCACCCGCAGCACGCACCAAACCGTAACCCAGCGCCCCTTTTCTCCCCATTCTTTTCCGGCAAGGCGGAAAAGAATGGGCCGCCGGAGGCTCGTCGGAAACGGCCTCGACGGAACGAGTCTCCGCTGTTTGAGAAGCCTCTTTTCCTCTAAACCCGTTTCCTCCTCTTTCCCGCCGAACCGCTTCGCTGGGTTCGCCGGGAAATATCAAACATAAAGAGAGGCATACCAGATGAAGAAATTTCTGAATGAATTTAAGACCTTTATCTCGCGCGGCAACGTGATGGATATGGCTATCGGCGTTGTGATTGCGACGGCATTCGGCAAGATCAGTGCCAGTCTTGTCGCGGATATCATTATGCCGCTTATTGGCTGTCTGATTGGCGGCGTGGATCTGGCGACGCTCAATATCACGCTCAAACCCGCCGTCATGGACGGCGAAACTGTCGTATCGGAAGCAGTTGTGCTGGGCCTTGGCACATTTTTGACGACGATCATTGATTTCCTGCTGATTGCGTTCGTCGTATTTCTGGTCGTCAAGGCTATGAATATGGCAAAGGCCAAGCTGGAAAAGCCCGCCGCGCCGGAACCTGAAAAGGAACCGGAACCTACAAAGGAAGAGCAGCTTCTAACAGAGATCCGTGATCTTCTGAAAAACAAATAATACGCCAAACGGACGCGACTCCCGCGTCCGTTTTTTGTGTAGTTTCAGGACTTTTCATTTGCCTATAAATCTGATAGACTATTCGTATTAAAAGTGGGAGGTTTTCTTATGTCCGGTGTCTGTCAGAAAATCGATTTCAGTTCCTGGCCGCGCAGAGAGATTTTTTCCTTCTTTTCCTCGCTCGATCAGCCGTTTTACAGTGTCTGCTTCCGCGTGGACGTGACACGGCTGCACGCATACACCAAAGCGCACGGCCTGTCTTTTTATTACGCCATGACATATCTCGTCACACAGGCGGTCAACGAGGTTAAAAACCTGCGTTATACCATCCGGGATGGCAGCGTTTACCTGCTGGACAAGCGTACGCCGAGTTTTACGGAACTGAAAAAGGGTAGTGAGCAGTTCCAGATCATCACCTGTCCATGTAAGAGAACGATGGAGGACTTCTGCCGGGCCGCAAAGGAACGAAGTGAAGCACAGACATCGTTCGTAGAGACGGCCTCCGAGACAGACGATCTGATTTATATTTCATGCCTGCCATGGTTCGATCTCACCTGCTGCACAAACGAGCGGCAAATTGATGTAAATGACGCCATCCCCCGCATCACCTGGGGTAAATATGTCCGGCAGGAAAACGGCCGTGAAACGCTGGGACTTTCTATTGAGGTCAACCACCGGCTTATCGACGGCGTGCACTTAGGCCGGTTTTACGAATCTCTGCAAAACAAGATCAATGAATTGGAGTAAGCATTCAAAGTCATGAAAAACAGCAAACTCGCCGCGCTGCGCGCGGCGTTTCCCTATACCGTGCCGATCTTCGCGGGCTTCTGGTTCCTTGCGATGGCCTATGGCATTCAGATGAGCACGTCCGGATTTTCCTTCTGGTATCCGACGATTATGAGCGCCGTGATCTACGGCGGAAGTTTGGAATTTGTCGCCGTGAGCATGCTGCTCTCCCCGTTTGCGCCCGTGCAGACATTTTTGATGACGCTCATGATTCAGGCCCGCCATCTGTTTTACGGCATTTCCATGCTGGATAAATATAAAAATCTCGGCCCGAAAAAATATTACCTGATCTACGCCATGTGCGACGAAACATTCAGCGTCAATTATACTGCCAAAATCCCGGAAAACGTTGACCGGGGCTGGTTTTATTTCTTTGTGACCCTTCTCAATCAGCTTTATTGGGTCAGCGGCGCGACGATCGGCGGTCTGCTCGGCAGTCTTATCCACTTTGACACGACGGGGTTGGATTTCGTTATGACGGCTATGTTCGTTGTGATTTTTATGGAGCAGTGGATGAAGGAACGGCAGCATTTCAGCGAACTTGTTGGCTTTCTCGCAGCAGTCTGCTGCCGGCTGGTATTCGGCGCGGATAATTTCCTCATTCCGACGATGGTCTGCATCCTCGCTTGTCTGTCGTTTTTGAAAAAGCCAATCGAATCAAAATTCGGAGGTGAACGCTTATGACGCTTCCGCAGCAAATAATAACCATCGCGCTCTGCGCTCTTGGCACGCAGCTGACGCGTTTTCTTCCCTTCCTGATCTTCAACGAGCATAAAAAAACACCGCTTTTCGTGCAATATCTCGGCAAAGTCCTGCCCGGCGCAATTTTCTCCATGCTGATAATTTACTGCTTGAAAAACATCTCGTTTACACAAGGCAATCACAGCTTGCCGGAACTGATTGGCATCGCTGTTACAGCTGGTCTGCACCTCTGGAAGCGCAGCATGCTCCTGTCTATCGCAGGCGGTACGATCGTGTATATGCTTTTGATCCGGTTTGTTTTCTGAACACACAGGTCAAAGGTAGAGGGCAATGCCGGTACACATTGACCCGGCAGATTGCATCGCTTTTACGAAAATCCATGGCGAATTCGTAACTTCCCATTGGGCCGATGTGGGCATCGTCCCCTACAGGATTTCGGCGAATCTGTACTGCTTCACAAATTTTGACCGCAAAGCTGATTCACCGCGTCCAAGCACTCTTTTCTCTTTTCTCTAGCAAGAGAAAAGACAGGGCCGCCGGAGGCATATCCAGCCGCCGAATATGCAAAAAATCCCCTTTCCGCGAAGGGGATTTTTCTATATTCTTATTATATTAAAGAGTCTGCCCCATCTCCCCTTGAAAATTATCCACAGCTGTGCTATGATTAGTGTGTATAATTTTGTGATTTTTCTGCCCGCGCGGCAAATACAGAAAGGAGCTGCGCCATGTATTCTTCCGCTTACGTCTGGGCCAAGGTTTTGGGTCATATGGAGTCCCGCCTGACCCCGCAGGTTGTGTCAACCTGGTTTGACGATACTGAGATTCTCGAGTTGACGGATGAGAAACTCGTGCTCTATTCCCCCTCCTCCTTCCGAAAGGATATCATCGTCCGCCGCTGCACCGGCTACATCAAAGAGGCCATGCAGGAAATTTTCCAGCTGAACGTCGATGTCGTTGTACTCGACGACACGGAAATTGAGGCCTATCGAGGCAAATCGCAGAAGCCGGAGTTCATCGAGTTTAACCCGCAGTTTACCTTTGACAATTTCGTCGTCGGCTCCTCGAATCGCTTTGCGCACGCAGCAGCTGTTTCTGTGGCCAACAATCCGGCGGAAACGTATAACCCGCTTTTCATTTATGGCCCGTCCGGCCTCGGCAAAACGCACCTTCTCTACGCCATTGCGAGCGTCGTGCACAAAAACCATCCCAGCTACAACATCGTCTATATCAAGGGTGATCAGTTTACAAATGAACTGATTGCTGCCCTGCAGGAAGGCCGGAACAATGAATTCCGCTATAAATACCGCAACGCCGATCTGTTTCTGGTTGACGATATTCAGTTTATCGCCGGCAAGGAATCGACGCAGGAGGAATTTTTCCATACCTTCAATAACCTCTACGAGAACCACCACCAGATTGTTCTGACTGCAGACCGGCCGCCCAATGAGATGCTGCGTCTGGAGGACCGTCTGAAAACGCGGTTTGAGTGGGGCCTGATTGCGGATATCCAGCCACCCGATTTTGAGACGCGCATGGCAATCATCAAGAACAAATCCGTCTCGCTTGGCTTTGATCTGCCGAACGATGTCTGTACGTTCATCGCCGAAAATGTGACCTCTAACGTGCGTCTGCTGGAGGGCACGGTCAAAAAGATCCGCGCCTATCACGACCTTGACAACATGGAACTGACCGTTCCGAACGTGTCCCGCGCTATCAAGGACATGTACAACAAGGAAAAAGCCGAAAATCTGCCCACTCCGAACCTCATCATCGGTGAAGTCTCCCGATTCTATAACATCGAAGAATCCGTTATCCGCGGAACGCTTAAAAACAAGAATACTGCCGAAGCGCGGCAGGTCGCCATGTATCTGGTACGCAAGCTTACCAATTTAAGCCTGCCCGACATCGGCAAGGAATTCGGCCGTGACCATTCGACCGTCATTCACTCGCTCAAAAAGGTCGAGCAGCAGCTTGCCGCAGGCACCGGAACGCTCGCCGACAACATCCGCGACATTACGGCGAACATCAACAGTAAGCTTTAATTTTTGTCCACACCAACCTGTGGAATCCACACGACTCCCCTGTGGAAAGCTGTGAAACAGAAGTTTCACAAAACTGCATGTTGATAACATTCTTTTTTCTGCACACCTGCCTGTGGACAAAAAAGCATTGATCTGTCAAGAAAAAAACAGCTTTTCCACATAAAATTCCCCTACTGCTACCTACTTCTAAAAAATATCCTTTCTTTCTCTTGAAAGAAGAAACGGAGGAAGTTCCATGAAATTTACCTGTGAAAAAAACGCACTGGTGAGCGCCGTCTCCGTCGCCTCCCGTACCGTCGCGCAGAAGAGCACCATTCCGGCGCTCGAGGGAATTTATATCCGGGCCGGCGTAAAGCTGACGCTTTCCGGTTATAATCTCGAAACGGGCATTACCATCTCCGTCGATGCCGAGATCCAGCAGACTGGCGCCTGCATCATGCCCTCCCGTCTCTTCTTCGACATTATCCGAAAGCTGCCCGACGATACCGTCAGCATCTCGGTTGACGAAAAATTCAAAGTATCCATCCGCGGCGGCATTTCCTCGTTCACCATCACGGCTATGTCCTCCGAGGATTACCCGGAACTGCCGGAAGTCGAGTCCGACAAAGGCATCAGCCTGCCGCAGAATGAACTCAAAGCCATGATCGGCGGCACCAGTTTTGCCGTCAGCGAAAATCAGGCCCGTCCCATTCATACCGGCTGCTTGTTTGAGGTAGAAGATACTTCGATTACAGTCGTCGCTGTTGACGGCTACCGGCTGGCGCTGCGCCGCTGGAAATCGGAAGAGCCGATCGGACGGACACTCAAGTTTGTTGTGCCTGCCGCCGCTTTAAAAGAAGCGGAAAAAATTCTCGGCGATACGGACGACCCTTGCACGTTCTTCCTCGGCAGCAAGCATATCCTCTTCACCATCGGCGAGGCGACACTGGTCTGCCGCCTGCTGGAAGGCGAATTCCTGGATTGGCGGCGCGTTCTGCCGCAGAACCAGCCGGTGAAGCTGGCCGTGAACGTCGCAAAAATGACCGATTCCATCGAGCGTGTCGGCCTGATCATCTCTGAAAAGCTCAAGAGCCCGGTGCGCTGCAAATTCGGCGAGAATACGGCGGATTTCCGCTCTGTTTCCACCATCGGCGAAGCACATGACGTCTGCCAGATCGCGGGCGACGGGCAGGATATGGAGATTGGCTTCAACTGCCGGTATCTGCTCGACGCGCTGCGCGCGATTCCGGATGCGGAATGCTCACTTGAACTAATCAACGGACTCAGCCCCATCGTCATGAATCCTTGTGACGGATCTGAGCGGTACAGCTACATGGTTCTGCCGGTCCGGCTGAAAGCGGGGGAATAAGATGAAGGTCAGAGTCACAAAAAAGCTTTCGGACGCGCCGATTGAGATCCCTATTCATACCGAGTTTATCAAACTGCAGGATTTTCTGAAATTCGCCAACGCCATTGAATCCGGCGGCATGGCCAAGACCTTTATTCAGGAGGGTGAAGTCCGCGTTAACGGCGAGGTCTGCACGATGCGCGGCAAGAAGCTTCACCCCGGAGACGAGGTCACATTCCTGCAGAATACCTGGCGCGTCACGGAAGAGCACGCATGAAGCTGCAAAGCCTGCAACTCTACGATTTTCGGAATTACGAGACGGCCAGCGTCAGCTTTCATCCCGGCGTCAATCTGATTGTCGGCGAAAATGCGCAGGGAAAGACCAATCTGCTGGAGGCCGTTTTTTATTTGTCTACCGGCAAAAGCTTTCGCACCGCCCGCAATCAGGAACTCATCCGCTTCGGCGCAGAATTTACAGACCTGAATTGCAGTCTGTTTTCCGGCGGCCGGGAACAGAGTCTGCGGGCTGTGCTGTTTTCCGGAAGAAAGCCGCGGCAGCTGTACATCGGCGGCGTAAAGCAGCGCTCCGCCGCCGGACTATCCGGCGTGCTGACAACCGTTCTGTTCTGCCCGGACGATTTGCTGATTTTAAAAAGTGGGTCCGCCGGAAGGCGAAAGATTCTCGATACCGCCCTCTGCCAGCTTCGGCCCGGCTATGCGCAGGCGCTGGCGGAATATCAGAAGCTGTATGACAGCAAATCAAGAATTTTAAAGGATTATCACGAGGCCCCATCCCTTCTGGAGCCGCTGCCGGAATTCAACTACCGCATGGCGCAGGTCGGTGCGGTCATAATCGCCTACCGGGCAAAATTCCTGCGGGAACTTTCCAAACAGGCGCGGCTGTACCATGCGGAATTTTCTGGCGGACGGGAGGAACTTTCCCTTGTCTATCAGACTGTTTCGACCGTGACAGACCCGTTCGCAGAAAAAAAAGTCATCTTTCAGCAGCTGCTTGATCACCAGCAGGCGCATTACCGCGCCGAGTTGGATTCCGGTCAGTGTTTGTCCGGCCCGCACAAAGACGATTTTGAAACGCTCCTCGGCGAGCGCTCCGTCAAAGCCTACGGCTCTCAGGGCCAGACCCGCACGGCAGCTATCAGCCTGAAGCTGGCTGAGCGCGAATTATTCCGCGCCGATACCGGCGAAGAGCCGGTTCTGCTGCTGGACGATGTGCTGTCTGAACTGGACGCGCGGCGGCAGGATTTCGTGCTCAATCAAATTCGCTCCGGTCAGGTGCTTATCACCTGCTGTGAGCCGGAACGCATCACAAATATCGGAAAACGCATTTTCGTGGAGAGCGGACAGATCCGGGAGGAGTTGTCATGTATCTGAATATCGGCGGCGATTTCTCCGTCCGCGCCGAATCTGTAATCGGCGTGTTCGATCTGGACAACACCAGCTGCTCCAAATGGACGCGGAAATTTCTCGCAGAGGCACAGAAGGCCGGCGCTGTCGTGGAAGCGACGGACGAACTGCCGAAATCCTTTCTGGTTGTCAGCGAATACGGAGAAAACCGCGTCATTCTGACAAAATATAATGCAGCCGTTCTGCTCAAACGCATGCAGGACGCGCAGCGTACCCCGATCTCTGCTAAAGGAGAAGCAATATGACAGAAGAAATCAAGGATATCATCGAAGCTGAAAAAGAATATAACGCCAGCCAAATCCAGGTTCTGGAGGGACTGGAGGCCGTCAGAAAGCGGCCCGGCATGTATATCGGCTCGACCAGCAGTTCGGGCCTGCACCATCTGGTCTATGAGATCGTCGATAACGCAATCGACGAAGCACTGGCCGGATACTGCAAGCACGTCGTTGTGACCATCAACGAGGGCAATACCATCACCGTCACCGATGACGGCCGCGGCATCCCCGTCGATATTCAGGCTCAGACCGGCAAGCCCGCACTTGAGGTCGTCTATACCGTTCTGCACGCGGGCGGCAAATTCGGCGGCGGGGGCTATAAAGTCTCCGGCGGTCTGCACGGCGTCGGTGCATCGGTCGTCAACGCGCTTTCCGAGTGGCTGGAGGTCGAGGTCAGTAAGGACGGGAAGATTTATCAAATGAAATTCTCCCGCGGCCATATTACCCAGGAAATGCGCATCATCGGCACCACGGACAAGCACGGCACGAAGGTCACCTTCAAACCCGATCCCGAGATGTTCGACACGCTGGAATATGACTACGAAACCCTCCATACCCGCATGCGCGAGCAGGCATTTTTGAACGCCGGTCTGCATATCACCATCCGCGACGAGCGCATCGAATCCGCCGACAAGCCCGAAAAGGATCGCATGGACTCCATGTGCTACGAGGGAGGCATCCGCGAATTCGTCCGCTGGTATAACCGCCACAAAACGCCGATCCACGAGCAGGTCATCTACATGTCCGGCTCCAAGGGCGACGACACGGCGGAGGTCGCATTGCAGTATAACGACTCGTTCAACTCCAATATCGTTTCCTTCGCAAATGATATCCATACCCCCGAGGGCGGCATGCACGAGGAGGGCTTTAAGCGGGCGCTGACGAATGTGCTCAACGCCTACGGCGTCAAAAAAGGCTACATCAAGGGCGATGATAAGGTCACCGGTGACGATGTACGCGAAGGTCTGACGGCCATCGTTTCCGTCAAGCTGACGGAGGCGCAGTTTGAAGGACAGACAAAGGCCAAACTCGGCAACGCCTCCATGCGCACGCTTGTCAGCAATATCGTCACACAGCAGCTGACGGAATTCTTAGAGGAAAATCCAGCCGTCGGCAAGCTGATTCTCGACAAAGCCATGATGGCCAACCGGGCGCGGGAAGCCGCCAGAAAAGCCCGCGAAGCAATCCGCCGTAAGACGGGCCTTGAATCCGGCCAGATGCCGGATAAGCTGCGCGACTGCAACGACACCGATCCCACGCTCACCGAACTTTATATCGTCGAGGGTGATTCCGCAGGCGGCTCGGCCACACAGGGCCGCGATTCCCGCTTCCAGGCAATCCTCCCCCTCTGGGGCAAGATGCTGAACGTAGAAAAGGCCCGGGCCGACAAGGTATACGGCAACGACAAGCTGCAGCCGGTCATTACCGCGCTCGGCACCGGCATCGGCGACGAATTCAATCTCGACAAACTGCGCTATCACAAGGTCATCATCATGGCTGATGCTGATGTTGACGGCAGCCACATCCGCACGCTTCTGCTCACATTCTTCTTCCGCTTCATGCGGCCGCTGATCGAGCACGGCTATGTCTATTCCGCTGTCCCGCCCCTTTATAAGCTTTCGCGCGGCAAGACGCAGCGTGTGGCGTATTCTGACCCGGAGCGCGATCAGATTTCCGCCGAAATGCGCGCGGACAACCCGAACGCGAAGGTCGATATCTCCCGGTATAAGGGTCTCGGCGAAATGAACCCGCATGAACTGTGGGAAACGACCATGGATCCCACTACGCGGACGCTGCGCCGCATTACGCTCGAGGACGCCGTGCAGGCCGACCAGATCTTCACCGTTCTGATGGGCGAGGACGTCGAGCCGCGCAAGGAATTCATCGAAGAAAACGCGAAATACGTCGTGAATCTGGATATCTGATTCCAGTCAATCTTTTGTAGGGGCCGATGCCCACATCGGCCCTGAATCTGCTGCGATTTCGCCTGAAATTACCGATAAACCGGTGCATCCTGCGCGGGCCGATATGTACCGGCAAGCGGCAGATCACATCCGTAACGCTCCTTCGCCGCAAACGGCTGTGACCGGCATCGGCCCCCACAAAGGAGAAAGCATAAATGGCACATAAAAAAGATTACAAGCCCGAGGATATCATGTTCCCGGAACAGCGGATTGTGCAGTCGGAACTTGTACATGAGATGAAAAGTTCGTACATCGACTACGCGATGTCCGTCATTGTCGGCCGTGCGCTGCCGGATGTACGAGACGGCTTAAAGCCCGTCCACCGGCGCATTCTCTACGCCATGTACGAGGACGGCCTGACCTCCGACAAGCCGTTTAAGAAATCGGCGACATGTGTCGGCGACGTGCTGGGCCGGTATCATCCGCACGGCGACGCATCGGTCTACGACGCGATGGTCCGTCTGGCGCAGGATTTCTCCATGCGCTATCCGCTCGTTGACGGCCACGGCAACTTCGGTTCCGTTGACGGCGATCCCCCCGCGGCCTACCGTTATACCGAGGCGCGCATGTCGAAGCTTTGTAACGAGATGCTGCGCGACATCGACAAGGAAACCGTTCTGTGGGACCCGAACTTCGATGAATCGAGAAAGGAACCGCGCGTCCTGCCGTCACGCTTCCCGAACCTGCTGGTCAACGGCTCGTCCGGTATTGCCGTCGGCATGGCGACAAATATCCCGCCGCACAACCTGACCGAGGTGATTAATGCCTGCATCTGCATTCTGGAAAACCCGGAAGCAGAACTGGCAGACCTCATGGACTATATCAAGGGTCCGGATTTCCCGACAAAGGGCATCATTATGGGCCGCAGCGGCATCCGCGCCGCGTATGCCACGGGCCGCGGCAAGATCACTGTCCGCGCCCGGACGGAGTTTGAGGAATTCGGACAGAACCGCGAACGCATCATCGTCACAGAACTTCCCTATCAGGTCAACAAACGCCAGCTGATCGCCAACATGGCCGAGCAGGTGCGCGACAAGCGGCTTGAGGGCATTTCCGATATCCGCGACGAAACCGACCGCAACGGCATGCGCGTCGTTGTTGAACTGAAAAAGGACGCGAACCCGCAGGTCGTTTTGAACCGGCTGTTTGCCCAGACGCAGATGCAGACCACGTTCGGCGTGACGATGCTTGCGCTGGTCAACAACCAGCAACAGCCGAAGATTTTGTCCCTGCGGCATATGCTGGATGAATATCTGACCTTCCAGGAAGAGATCATCACGAAGCGGACGCAGTACGATCTCAAAAAAGCGCTCGACCGGCAGCATGTGCTGGAGGGTCTGCTCATTGCCGAGGACAATATCGACGAGGTCATCAAGACCATCCGTGAAAGCTATGACAACGCAAAAGAGCGCCTAATGGAGCGGTTCAATCTGTCCGAGATTCAGGCGCAGGTCGTGCTGGACATGCAGCTTAAGCGTCTGCAGGGACTCGAACGCGAGAAGCTGGAAGCGGAATATGAGGAACTTGAAAAGCGCATTGCGTATTACCGCGAACTGCTGTCCAACGAGGAAATGCTCAAGGGCGTTCTGAAGGACGAATTGACTGCCATCCGCGATAAATACGGCGATGATCGTCTGACTGAAATTCAGGATGTTGAGGACGAGATCGACATTGAAGACCTGATCGAAGAGGAGCAGTGCGTCTTTACGCTTTCCCATGCGGGCTACTGCAAGCGTGTTCCCGCTTCGACCTACCGCAGCCAGAAGCGCGGCGGCAGAGGCGTCACGGGCATGACGACGAAGGAGGAGGACTTCGTAGAGGGCGTGTTTACCGCCTCCACGCATGACTATATCCTCTTCTTCACGAACCTCGGCAAGGTGCACCGCCGCAAGGGCTATCAGATCCCGGAGGCAGGCCGCACGGCCAAGGGCACGAATCTGGTCAATATCCTCCCATTTGAGCCGGGCGAGAAGGTCACGGCGGGTATCACCGTGCATGAATTCGACGAGGATTATCTTGTCTTTGTTACCAGAAACGGCACTGTCAAACGGTTGGAACTGGCAAGCCTCAATACCGCGCGCAAAGCCGGAATCCGCGCGCTGACGCTCTCGGAGGGCGATGAACTGATTGCCGTTATGAAGACCGACGGCAAGCAGGATATCATGCTTGCAAGCGCGAACGGCATGGTCATCTGCTTCAACGAAAACGACGTGCGTGTCATGGGCCGCGACGCAGCCGGTGTGCGCGGCATGATGCTGGACGCGGGAGACTATGTGGTCGGCGCGGGCATCGCCTCGAGAGGCAAGCAGCTGCTTTCCGTCACGGAATGCGGCTACGGCAAGCGCACGGAGATCGAATCTTATCTGCGCCTTGGCGAAGACGGCCAGCGCCGTCCGCAAAACCGCGGCGGCAAGGGCCTCAAGGGTTATAACATCACGGCCAAGACCGGCAAAATTGCGGGCGTGGCAATCGTGGACGACGCGGACGATATCATGCTGATTGAAAACGGCGGCGTGCTCATCCGCATGGCGGCGGCAGATATCAATGTCTACGGCCGTGACACGCAGGGCGTCATTCTCATGCGCCTTGAATCCGGCAGCCGCGTTATTTCCGTGGACCGCGTGGACCGGGAGCCGGAAGAGCCCGCGGAGAACGAAGAGGCATGAAGACCGTCACCATCTACACCGATGGGGCCTGCTCCGGCAATCCCGGCCCCGGCGGCTGGTGCGCGATTCTGGAGTATAACGGACACGAGAAACTGATCTCCGGCGGCGAGGAACGCACCACAAACAACCGCATGGAACTCACCGCAGTCATACAGGCCCTGCTTGCTCTGCGCGAGCCGTGTGTTGTAGAACTTTATTCCGACTCCAAATACGTTATTGACGCATTGGAAAAGGGCTGGGCATGGGGCTGGCGGAAAAAGGGCTGGGTCAAGTCTGACAAAAAGCCTGCTCTGAACCCCGACCTCTGGGAATTGCTCCTCGGCCTCGTGAGCCAGCACGAGATGCACTATCACTGGGTCAAGGGCCACGAGGAAAACGAAAAAAACAACCGCTGCGACGAGCAGGCGGTTCTGGAGAGCCGGAAATTCAAAGCATGAGGACGCGCTGCCTGTTACGGTATTCCAAATTTGTAGGTAGTTGCGTTTGAATGGCCGCGGTAAATCAGCCTTGCATTCAAAAATTGCAGGGCAGTACGAATTCGCCGCAGTCCCACAAAAGCCTCCCCTTGCCGCGCTCTGCGCGGTAAGGGGAGGTGTCATTTGCGTCAGCAAATGCCGGAGGGGATTTGTTTTAGATTTCAGAGTGCGCTGTAATTTGCAGCACTCGAATCCCCTCAGGCGCTTCGCGCCAATTTCCCTTGGGCACAAGGAGAGCCTTTGGTGCGTCAGAAATTTTGAACTCTTTCAAATATCGCGGAAAAAATACCCGCAGGAGGCTCAGCCTTCTGCGGGTCGGTTTGTTTATAGCGGAGTTTTTTTGATTTTTGCAAATGCGCGGGGATATTTGAGCGGTGTGGACTTGATTTTACGGATCACAACGGCCTTGTGTACGGCATCCTGAATGGGATATTCGTACACGCGCTCGATCGTTCCGCCAAGCAGCGCCACGGCGCGCTTTGCCTCTTCCATTTCCTCGCCTGCCAGCGCACCCTTCATCGCCAGGAACGCGCCGCCCACCTTTACATACGGCAGGCAGAGTTCCGACAGGATATTCAGCCGCGCCACGGCGCGGGACGTCGCAATGTCATACTGCTCCCGGCAGGTCTGGACAAATTCTTCTGCCCGGGCAGTAACAACCTCGGCTTCTACGCCAAGCTGCGGCAGAATCTCCCGCAGCCATGTCATGCGCTTGGCCAGAGAATCCAGAAGCGTCAGTCTGATCGACGGCTCCGCAATTTTCAGCGGGACGCCGGGAAAGCCCGCGCCGCAGCCAACATCGATCACGCGCTTGCCGGAAAAGTCCTCTGCCTGCAAAAGTGCGATGCAGTCGAGAAAATGCAGTTCGGCCACGGCCTGCGGCTCCGTGATGGCTGTGAGGTTCATGACTTTGTTCTTTTCAATCAGCGCCTGCCCGAATGCGCAGAGCGTGTCGATCTGCTCCGGCGCCAAGCCGGAGCGCGCTTCCAGTACTGCTCTCATTTGTCCGCCTTTCGGATATACAGCACGCCAAGGGTCCCCGGTCCGCAGTGGCTGCTGACGGTGCAGCCGGCACGCGTGACGCAGATCTCCTCAAACGGCTGTAACTTTTGCACAGTTTCCACAGCCTTTTGCACCGTTTCTTCCGACACGCCGGAGTGCGTGATGAACACGCGGCGCAGTTCCAGATCGCTGCGGTTTCCAATTTTGTCGGTGATATACTCGCAGACGCATTTGTCAAAGCTGCCGCGATATTTTTTGCCGACGTCCATTTTGCCGTCCTTGACCTCAATGCACGGGCGAAGCTTTAAAAGATTTGCGCCCAGAAGCGTCACGGCGGAGCAGCGGCCGCCCTTTTTCATGTAATCCAGCCGGTCAAGAATGAAGCTGGCTTCCACACGGCCTGTCAGATCGTGCAGCGCCGCAACAATATCGTCCGGCTCCATGCCTTCGCGCGCCATGCGCTCGGCTTCCAACACAACAAGTCCATGACCTGTGGATAAATTTCTGGAATCGACGACGTATACGTTGTCAAAATCCGCCGCTGCCAGTTTCGCGTTCTGATAGCAGCAGGAAAAATCCAGAGAGATACAGACGTGGATGACGAAGTCGTTTTTTTCAGACAACTCTGTAAACGCGCGGACATAATCGGCCAGATTGACCGCCGCTGTCTGCGGCAGACTTCCGCCGGCAGAGACGTGCGCATAGATATCATCGGGCTTGACGTCCACGCCGTCGCGCAGCGTCTTGCCGTCCATGCTCACATAGAGGGGCAGCAGGCGGATGTTGTACCGTTCCAGCTGCTCCGGGCTGAGATCACAGGTAGAGTCAGACGTGATCTGATAACGCATAGAGAGTTCCTTCCTTTTTTTCATCTGCATCCATTAAGGACGCGCGTGTGGTAACCGATGGTTCAATACGTCTGCGGTTACCTTGGCGCAGTGCGCGGAAAAAATCGCGCAGCGCCTGTGAACATTCCGCTTCCAGTATGCCGCCGCTGACCTCCGGCTGAAAACAGCCTGGCAGATGCAGCAGATCGACAAGACTTCCCGCCGCGCCGGATTTTGGATCGCACGCGCCGAAGACGACGCGCGGCAGATGCGCGTTTAAAATCGCACCGGCACACATGGGGCATGGCTCCAGCGTCACATACAGCGTACACTGCCACAGCCGCCAGCCGCCAAGCGTCCGGCAGGCTTCGCCGATGGCCTCCAGTTCTGCGTGGGCCAGCGCCGTTTTTCCTTTTTCACGCCGGTTGCGGCCACGGCCGACAATGCGGTCTTCCAGTGTAATCACACACCCCACCGGAACCTCACCGTCCACTGCCGCTTCCTGTGCAAGCAGGAGCGCTTCGCGCATCATTGCCTCATCCAAGTCCGTACACACACCTCCACGGCAAGAGTCATTCTATCATACCCGAAAATGGAAGATTCGTCAACACCCGCTGTGCGGCGCTTTCCTTGGGAAAACAGGCTTTTTGCTTGCTTTTAACAGGCGGACGCGATATACTGAATATATCAGGCAGCGACGCTGCAAAGAATGGATGGAAGAAAGGATCACGACGGTATGAGTACTGCATATCAGAATCTGACCCCCGCACAGCTGCGCGAGGAATACGCAGCAGTCAAGGCGCAGTTCGACGCGCTGAAGGCGAAGGAACTGAAACTCAACATGGCAAGAGGCAAGCCAGGCAAGGAGCAGCTTGATCTCGTCTCCGATATCCTCAGCATCCTCAAGACCCCGGAGGACTGCATGTCCAACGGCGTCGATGCCCGCAACTACGGCGAACTGTCCGGTCTCAAGGAAGCAAAGGAATACTGGGCGGATGTGCTCGGCTGCAAGAGCGAAGAGTGCTTCATCGGCGGCAACGCATCGCTGACGCTCATGTACGATCTGGTCAGCAAGGGCTATACGCACGGTCTTGCACGTTCGGAAAAGCCGTGGTGCAAGCTGGATACCGTCAAGTGGCTCTGCCCGGCGCCCGGCTACGACCGCCATTTTAAAATCACCGAATCGTTCGGCTTTGAACTCATTACAATTCCCATGACCCCCACCGGCCCCGACATGGACAAGGTCGAAGAAGCGGTCAAGGACCCGGCTGTCAAGGGCATGTGGTGCGTGCCGAAATACTCCAACCCCGACGGCATCGTCTATTCCGACGAGACGATCGCGCGCATCGCGGCTTTGAAGCCCGCCGCGCCCGATTTTGCCCTCATGTGGGATAACGCCTACTGCATCCATGAGTTTGACGGCGAATTTGTTCCCTTCCAGGATATCCTGACACTCTGCCGCGAGGCCGGCAACGACGGCATGGTCTATGAATTTGCCTCCACGTCCAAGGTCACGCTCCCCGGCGCGGGCTTCTCCGTTATGGCTACGAGCGAGGCCAATCAGGCGTATCTGCAAAAACTCATCGGCATCCAGACCATTTCCTATGACAAGGTCAACTCTCTGCGCCATGTGCGCTTTTTAAAGGACAAGGCCCACACGCTGGAACTTATGAAGAAGCACGCAGCCATTCTGAACCCGAAGTTCCAGTGCGTTCTGCGCCATCTGGACACCGAGATCGCGCCGCTCGGCATTGCGTCCTGGCAGCGGCCGAAAGGCGGTTATTTCGTCTCGGTCAACACGGCCCCGGGGCTTGCCAAGCGCACGCTGGCACTGTGCAAGGAAGCCGGTGTCGTCATGACCGGTGCGGGCGCGACGTTCCCCTATGGCCGCGACCCGCAGGATTCCAACATCCGCATTGCCCCGTCCCTGCCCCCGGTTGAGGAGTTGGAGCAGGCGATGGAGATCTTCTGCACCAGTCTGCGCCTGGCCGCACTGGAGCAGCGAATGCAGTAAGTAAATTAAGGCTCCCCTTTGAATAAAGGGGAGCTGGCCCGAAGGGCCTGAGGGGATTTTGTACACACAAATTGCAGAGTACTCTGAACCCCGTACCCCATCCCCTCCGCCATTTGCTTTCGCAAATGCCACCTCCCCTTCCCGTGCGGGGCACGGCAAGAGGAGGCTTTGGCGCGCCGGGCTTCCCGGCCGCAGTTCATCGCAGCAAGGAGCAGCACATGAAGGTTTTGATTCTTGGCGGCGGAGCCAGCGGACTGATGGCCGCGCTTTCTGCCGCGCAGGACGAACAGAATACCGTCACCGTTCTTGAACGGCAGTCGCGTGTCGGGCGCAAGCTGCTCGCCACCGGCAACGGCCGGTGCAACCTGACGAACCTCGATTTATCCCCGGAGCACTATCACGGGCAGGACGCGGGCTTTGCCCGCGCCGCACTTTCGCGGTTTGATGGAAACACTACGCTGGACTTTTTTCACGCGCTGGGCCTGCTGACTGCGGCGGAGCCGTCCGGGCGGGTCTACCCGCTCTCTGATCAGGCCAACAGTGTCGTGGATGTGCTGCGGTTCGCCGCCGCACAGGCGGGTGTGCAGCTTGTCTGCGGCTTCGACGCGCAGAACGTGAAGAAAAAAGCGCGCGGCTATCAGGTTACGGGCGCGGACGGCAGCGCGTATTTCGGCGATAAGCTGATCGTCGCCTGCGGCGGCTGCGCGGGAAAGGCGCTGGGCGGAACAATGTCCGGCTATGAACTGCTTTCACAGCTTGGCCACAGCCGCACGGCGCTGCACCCCAGCCTCACACAGATCCGCACGGACCCGGCTCCTATCCGGGGGCTGAAGGGCGTGCGGGCAGATTGCCGCATGCGCCTGCGCGCAGACGGCAGAACAATACAGGAGGACGCGGGCGAGGCGCAGTTTACAGAGACGGGCGTTTCCGGCCCAGTTGCATTCGCGCTTTCGCGGGCAGCGGGACAGGCACAGGGCGCCGAACTGCTGCTCGATTTTCTGCGGGACTATCCCGCGCCGCAGGTGCGAGGGCTTTTGCAGGCGCGGCGCGCAGCGTTCCCGGTACTGGCTGGAGAGGAACTGCTTTCCGGCATGCTTCACCCGCGCCTCGGCAAGACGCTCTGCCATGCCCGCGGCCTCGGCGCGCAGCCGCTTGCGTCCGTTTCCGACGCGGCGCTGGACGCACTGGTAAATGCAATTAAATATTTTTCTCTCCCCGTTACAGGTGTTTCCGGCTTTGAGAGCGCGCAGGTGACGGCTGGCGGTGTCCGGACGGCGGAATTCCGCGCCGACACGCTTGAAAGCCGGCTTGCTCCCGGTGTGTTCGCCTGCGGCGAGGTTCTGGATATCGACGGCGACTGCGGCGGATACAACCTGCAATGGGCCTGGTCGTCCGGCTATGTGGCCGGAAAGCTGGGGAAGCTATAAACATATTCCTACCCGTTTATAGGGGTGGACGACTCTGTCCGCCCAGCAGAATGCACCGAATCATCAAAAATTCTCGGCGAATTCGTATGCACTTACCCACTTGACTGTAGGGGTCGATGTGGGCATCACCCCCTACAACCATGCGTGCAGGCATATCTGTATTCGCCGTAAGATTTCTGAAAAAGCACTGCTTCCAGCGGGCCAACAGAGTCTGTCAAGCCCAGATTGTTTACAAGAGTCGTCGGCCCCTACAGAAATTGCATTCCCGCCTGTTAAAACAGGCTCGACATACTTTGACAATAAAATAGGAGAACACATATGGATATCACACTCAGAATGAGCGATCACGCGCTGACTGCGCGCGCTGCTGCCGCTGCTGGAATCGTGCTGCTGCAGAACAAGAACCGGACGCTCCCGCTGCTGCCGCAGGAGGACGGTGCGCCGCTGCCTGTCGCGGTGTTTGGCATCAAACAGCTTCAGACGCCCGCTTTCGACAAAACGATGACGCCGTGGCGTGCAATCGGCGTCCTGGACGGACTTGCAGCAAGCGAGACGGTCAGGCCAGACGCGCTTCTGGCCCGCAAATACCGTACCTGGGCCGTGGAACACCCGGAGGGCAGCGAAATGCCGCTGACAACGCTCGATTTTGGGGCCCTGCGCCATGACTGCGCGGCGGCTGTCGTCGTCATCGGCAGGACGCCGGAGCGCTATAGCCTCCAGCTGACCGGCGAGGAGACGGCTATGCTCACGCGCGTCACGTCTGTATTCGACCGGACGGTGCTCGTGCTGGCTGCGCCGGGCTTTATCGAGTTGAACGAGGCTGCGCTCTCGTGCGGCGCAATCGTCTTTCTCGGCCTTGCGGGGCAGGAGGCGGGTGGGGCGCTTGCCGACGTGCTGACGGCGAAGGTCATGCCGGCCGGCCATCTTTCCTTCAGCTGGCCCGAGCATGCGGAGGCGTTTTCCGACGCCAGCGCCGCAGCAGACCAGTTTACGGGCTACCGCTATTTTGATTCCTTCGGCGTCCCCGTGCGCTATCCGTTTGGCCACGGCCTGAGTTATGGGACGGTTGCGTTCGGCAGCGTCTCGGCCGGGCTTGACGGCTGCGATGTGACGGTGAGCGCGGAGCTGGTCAACACCGGAGAGGAATTTGCCGCCAGCGAACTTGTGCAGGTCTATGTAACGCGGCCTGAGGGCGATCTGACGCGGCCGGTAAGCTTTCTGGACTGCTTCCAGAAAAGCCGCCTGCTCACCCCCGGCGAGAGTCAGACGGTCACGCTGCGCTTCCCTATCACAGAACTTTCCGTCTACCGCGAACACGCACATGCGTTTGTGCTGGATGCGGGGTATTATGATATCCGTATCGGGACAAGCAGCCGCGCCTGCTATCTGGCAGGCTCTATCCGCCTGACGCGCAGCGCCGTGGTGCAGGCGGCGGAGCCGCTTACACTGTCTGCCGCACAGGAACGCACGCGGCCGGAAAACGTCTGCTTCCAGTTCCCTGAGGATCTGGCCGAGATCGAGCAGGCGCACAAACACGCCATCCGCTTTTCGGATCGCAATCTGCCCCGCCGCAGCCGCAGAAAGGGCCGGGAATTTACAGGCTGCCGCCCGGACGGGGAGCATCATACGCTTGCTGACGTGCGCGAGGGCCGGTGCAGCGTGTTCCATCTCGTGGCCGATATGGACACGGAAAATCTGGAGCGGTTGGTCTGCGGCTTCGGCAGAGAGGCAGCATCCGTCCCCGGCGCGCTTGGTGCGTCGGCGGCGATCGAGCGCTACGGCATTCCCGCCGTACAGATTGCGGGCGGCGCGCAGGGGCTGCGCCTGCTGCGTGATATCCCGGATGAGGAAACGGGCGAGATTGTCCGGCGGCAGTGCGCGACGGTCTTCCCCGCGCCCGCACAGCTTGCCTGCTCGTTTGACCAGGAAGTCGTCCGGGCTGTCGGCCGCGCGGTGGGCCTTGAAATGGCAGAACTTGGCGTTCAGCTTTGGCTGGGGCCGGATACAGGCATAATGCGTTCGCCGCAGGAGGCGCGGTTCGCAGAAAAATGGTCGGAGGACCCGGTCGTCTGCGGCACCATGACGGCGGCGCTGGCCGGCGGCGCGTGGCCCTATGGGACGGCTGTGCTGCACGCACAGAGCCTGCCGGAGGCCGTCTCCGTTTCCCAGTCCGCGCTGCGCGACGTGTATGGTCTTCCGTTTGAGATTGCCGCAGACGGCTGCCGCGCGGCAAAGCTGCCGGACTGCGACATCTCCGGCCAGCGGCTCACGGAAAACAGTCCGCTTCTGCGCGCATGGCTGCTCGACTGCGGCTACGGCGGCATGCTCTGGGGCGATGAAACGCTCCGTTCCGACCGCATCGGTCTGGAAAAGGCAGCAATCCGGATCCTGAAATGGATGCTGCAGGCAAAAAAGCTGTGAAAAACATGGAAGAAGCCGTGAAAAGTCATTGCAATCAGCAGCGAAAGCTGATATAATCAAAATTGCTCCCCCCCTGTGAGGGGGCAATTCTGACACCGGGGTACGGTTCGCCGCAGTCCGGCGCGGAATAATATTATGAAAGAGGTAGATTTTCAAATGAAGAAGTATCTTGCACTGCTTCTGGTTCTGGTCATGGTTCTGAGCCTGGCTGCCTGCGCATCCAAGCCCGCAGAGACCACCGACGAACCCGAACAAACCACCCCGGTTCCCGCTCCCGCAGAAGAGACCAAGGACGAAGAGCCCGCTCCCGCTGAGGAGACCAAGGAAGAAGAACCCACCGAAGAGCCGGCTGACAACACCGAGTACGCTGTCGCCATGATCACCGACTACGGCGATATCACCGACCAGTCCTTCAACCAGACCACCTACGAGGCCTGCAAAGAGTTCTGCGAGGCCAACGGTCTGCAGTTCAACTATTTCAAGCCCGCCGGCGACTCTGATGCCGAGCGTGTCGCCATGATCGAGTCCGCGATTGACGAAGGCTATAACGTTGTTGTTATGCCGGGCTACGCTTTCGCAGGCGCTATCAAGGAAACCGCTGACATCTATCCCGAGGTCACCTTCATTGCTCTGGACGTCGGTGCCGGCGATCTGGGCGATGACTACACCCTGCCCTCCAACCTCTACTGCGCTGTCTATCAGGAAGAGCTGTGCGGCTACATGGCCGGTTACGCAGCTGTGAAGCTCGGCTACACCAAGCTCGGCTTCCTGGGCGGCATGGCTGTCCCCGCTGTTGTCCGTTACGGCTTCGGCTATGTGCAGGGCGTTGACGCAGCTGCCAAGGAGCTTGGCATCACGGTCGACCTCAAGTACGCTTACGGCAACCAGTTCGTTGGCGACGCTGACATCACCGCTGCAATGGACACCTGGTATCAGGGCGGCACGGAGATTGTCTTCGCCTGCGGCGGCGGCATCTATACCTCCGCGGCTGAGGC
>ERZ780226.543-NODE-543-length-33735-cov-6.643616_pt1 | contig 33735 bp, 36 predicted proteins | sample MGYA00511165_ERZ780226 | MGnify/ENA primary metagenome ERZ780226 (study PRJEB29588, sample SAMEA2152373) | human gut metagenome | biome: human gut; feature: human-associated habitat; material: faeces | place: Denmark | collected 2008/2010 ...
AGAAGCCCCACGAGCTTGCCCCAAGGCCCCGGCGCGCGGCCCCGCCCGCGGCGGGATACGTTGCCAAGGCTCTTTTTCTTTTTGCTTTTTCTCTCCGGCTCGTCCGGCTTTTCGGCTTCTTCCGAGACTTCCGGCTCGTCCGGCGCTTCAAGGGGCGGGGCATAAAAGTCCGCGTCGTCCTCAAAGCCCTCGTCGTATATTTCGCCCTCGGCGGCCTCTTCCGGCTCCGGCGCGTCCTCATAGTACCGCCCGTCCGGTTCCCCGGTCTCCTCCGGCCCGTCCGGCGCGGTGTCCGGCGCGGTCTCATACTCCGGCTCGCCGGTATCAAATTCTTCGTATTCGGGGTATTCCTCTTCTTCGTCCGGATATTCGGCCTCGTACTCCGTTTCTGCCGGGTAATCCGCCTGCTCGGAGGAATAGCCCTCCGTCTCCGGCCGGTATTCCGTTTCCGCCGTTTCCGGCGCGGCGGTCTCCTCCGGCGCCTTGTCCCGGCACTCCTCGAGAATGCTCTCGAGCGAGAAGCCCGGCACGCCGAAGCTCCGGGGAACGCCGCCTGTATCGCGTTTTGCCATAGCTCCCTCCGTCTCAGGAATCTCTGCGCTGGCGGACGACCTCATACATAAGGATCGCCGCCGCCGCGGAGGCGTTGAGCGATGTGATCTTGCCGAGCAGGGGGATGCCCACGGTGAAGTCGCACTGCTCCGAAACGAGGCGGCCCATGCCGAAGCCCTCCGACCCGATGACGAGCGCCGCGGGGCCGGTCATTTTCGTCTGCCACAGATCGGCGGGAGCGTCCGCCGCCGTACCGTAGACCCAGAGACCCTTTTTCTTCAGCTCACCGAGCGCCGCGGGGATGTTCGTCACACGCGAGACGAGCATATGCTCCGCCGCGCCCGCGCTCGCCTTGTCCACCACGGCGGTGAGCCCGGCGGCGCGCCGCTTGGGGATGATGACGCCGTGGACGCCCGCGCACTCGGCGGTGCGCAAAATCGCGCCGAGATTGTGCGGATCGGCGATCTCGTCGCACACGACGATGAACGGATCCTCGCCCCGCTCGGCGGCACGCTCCAGAATATCCTCGATGGAGGCGTACTCGCGCATTGCCGCCTGCGCGATAATGCCCTGGTGCGCGCCCGTGGCGCTGAGAGAATCGAGCTTGCGCCGGTCGCACTCGGTGACAACGATGCCGTTTTCCCGCGCCTTGGCGAGAATGCGCGCAAGGGTGCGGTCGGTGTCGCCGCGGGCAACGAAAATTTTATCAATCGTCCGCCCGGCGCGGATCGCCTCGGCAACGGCGTTGCGCCCCTCGATCAGGTCTTCCCTGTCCTGACGGATCTCCTGTTCACGGTTTTCCATATCGTTAAATTCCTTCTTTATATTTCCATATTGATATTGCGCATAGGTATAGATAATATATTTTACCACACGATCCCGCCATCTGCAACGGAAAGCGCCACTTTTGCTTTTTCTTTTTTCTGCCGTCTTGACCTTTCCGTCCGGAATCGGTATGCTGAAGGAAAGATCCGAAAGGCGGTGAGCGCATGCTCTGGGACACCATCCCCGTGCCGAAGGGCACGGACGCCGATTTTGCCGTTGCGGTCACGGACGATTCGCTCGCGCCGTGGATCAAAAAGGGCGGCACGGCGTATCTCCGGCGGCGCACCGAGCTTTACGACGGCGACATCGGGCTTTTTGAAACGGACGGAGGGATCGTCTTCCGGCAGTTCTGCGCCGACAGCCGCGGCACGGTGTATCTCTTCGCCGTGAACCGCGCCCACGCCGAAGACGACCGCATGATCCCGCCGGACAAAGCGGCAGAGCTCGTCTGCTACGGCCGTCTGGAGCTAAAAAAGCCCATCCCGCTCCCGATGGATTGAGTATATGATAGGAAAACCGCAGCGGCTCCAAAATTGGAACCGCTGCGGTTACTTTTAATCGTCCTGCTTCATGCGAAAAAGAACCCGAAGATAATCACGACAGCCATATAAAACTCGGTCGATAAAAACATCTCTTCCGTTCACACGATAGAAAACCATATAGTTCCCGCTCACAAGAAACCGATAGTCCCCGCCGACGTCGGCGACGGAGGACAGCAGAGCGCCCATTTCCGCAAAATCTTTCAAGCGTTCAACCGCGTCCAGAATGCGATCCACCACGCGCTCCGCCGCCACACGGTTTTGAAGCTCCGACACTATATAGTCCCATATATCGTCCAGATCACGGCGGGACTCCGCTGAATAATGGATGTTATTCTTCATTCGCTCTGGCGCGGAAGTGCGCTCTCATGTCCTCCGGAGTCAGATAGCCTTCGGTCTCACCGGATCGGCGGCCCTTTGCGAGCTCACTCATAAGCTTCAGCGTGGCCTGCGCTTTTTCGAAATCCTGAATGTCCACAATGGCGTACCGGCCGCGGCCGTTCTTCGTCAGGAAAACGGGCGCACCCGCCGCCACATCCTGCAATACTTCCGTGTAATTCCGCAGATCGGAGATCGGCTTGATGTTCGGCATAGTGATCAACTCCTTTGCGAATAGTATACGCCGTTCTGCTGTAAAATTCAACAATAAATTTTACAGCGTTTTATACTGCTATCCTCGAGCAAAGGCCGACTCTGGCGCAGTTAACAGCTAACCATATTATATTAACGCCCGCGGTGACCGTCACGCGCTTCTCTTCCCTCGGGTGTTATATACGATCTTTCTCTCTTCCGTCAGAACCCTCACAATAACCGCATTCGTAAGACGGCCAATTCCCGGATTGAAATTTCGTCCGGATGTGGTATAATTAAGTATTCCGTTACAGTTTTCCTCTGGAAAGGAGTTTTGATTTGAAAGCATTCATGCGTTGGGTCGAGCGCTACTGCGTCCGCCATCCGCGTTTCGGCGTGGAAAATCTCATGCGCTATCTCATCATCGGCAACGCCGTCGTCTGGCTGCTGACGCTGATGGACCGCACCGGCACGGTGCGCTATTTTCTCGCGCTCAATCCGCAGATGATCCTGCGCGGGCAGATCTGGCGGCTGGTGACCTTCGTGCTTATCCCGGACACCGGCGGCATCTGGGGGCTGCTGTTCCTCTATTTCTATTACTTCATCGGCACCTCGATGGAGCGCGAGTGGGGACAGGCCAAGTTCAACATGTACTTCCTCGCCGGTATGGTGTTCACGATCCTGTACGCCTTCCTTGTCTATCTGTTCGGCGGCATCACGATGAGCATCGGCGCGGAGTTCATTTATCTTTCGATGTTCTTCTCGTTCGCAACGTACTATCCCGACCAGCGGGTGCTGTTCATGTACATCATCCCGATCAAGATCAAGTGGCTCGCCGTGGCGAACGCGGCGTACTTCGTCTATGAGATCTTCGCGCTCCGCTTCCCGCTCAATCTTCTGCCGGTCGTGGCGACGCTCAACTATCTGCTCTTCTGCGGGGATATGCTCTTCGGCTCCGTACACTTCCGGCGGCCCGGGCAGATCCGCAAGACCGTGAACTTCAAGCGCGAGGCGCAGCGCATCCGCCGCGAGCAGCAGAACGCCCCGTACCGCTACAAATGCGCCGTGTGCGGCCGCACCGACGCGGACCATCCGGAGCTGGAGTTCCGTTACTGCTCGCGCTGCGCGGGGTATCACTGCTTCTGTCAGGATCACATCAACAACCACATCCATTTCACCGAATAACACGGGAGATACGCCATGCAACACCGTCCTTCCCGCCGGGTATCCGTTCCGGCGCTGATCGTTTTCTGTCTGCTCGCACTCGCGCTCGTTGTGCTCGTTGCCGTGCGCGCCGTTTCGGTAAACAACGCGGAGAGCGCCGAAACGCTCGCGCCGGCGGCGAGCGAAACGCCCGTGCCGCCGACCTCCGGTCCCGAGCTCACGCCCGAACCGTCGGCCGCGCCCACCGCGGAGCCTACCGCGACGCCCGAACCCACGCCGGAGCCGAGCCCTGAATACTTCACCGTTTCCATGGTGGGCGACTGCACGCTCGCCGAGGCAAAGACCCGCCGCGGGTGGGGCACGGCGCTGCAGACCGTCGTCGGGAAAAACTACGACTATCCCTTCGCCAAAACCGTGCAGTACTTTGAAAAAGACTATCTCACGATCGCCAATCTTGAGTGCAACCTCTCGGACAAGTATTACGATTCCATTGAGCAGTTCGTGTTTCTCGCCCCGGCGGATTACGCGAACATCCTCACCGCGGGCAGCGTGGAGTTCGTGACGCTGGCAAACAACCACACGATGGACTTCGGCCAGAACGCCTATGACGACACGGCCGCCGCGCTCGACGCCGTGGGCGTTGCCTACGCGGGCGAGGACGAAACGTATATCTACGAAAAGGACGGCGGCGTGAAGGTCGGCATTTACTGCCTTTATAACCAGCTCACCTACAACGCCATGAGCATTCTCTCCGCGCAGGCGCAGGAAAAGCTCGTCGCGGCGTCGCGCGACAAGATCGCCGCGGGGCTCAAATCGCTCGAGGAGGCGGGCGCGGACTTCACCATCGCGTGCCTGCACATGGGCCGCGAGGGATACTATGAACCCACCGACGTGCAGACCGAGCTCTGCCGCTACACCGTGGACGCCGGCTTCAACGCCGTGTACTGCACGCACGCCCACCGGCTCCAGCCGGCGGAGGATTATAACGGCGGCGTTATCTTCTACGGTCTCGGCAACTTCATCTTCGGCGGCCACACCAACCCCGGCAACGGCACCGACCCCGGCGCTTACGACACCGGCATCGCGCAGCTCACGCTCAAGCGCGTCGGCGGCGAGGTAACGCTCGACAGCTATTCCTTCATCCCCTGCTCGCTGAGCAGCACCGTCGGCCCCGACAGCACCGTGCTCGGGCCGAACACGCTGAACAATTACCAGCCCCAGCCCTATACCGAGGGCGGCGACGCATGGAACCGCGCCATGTCCATGCTCAACGGCACCTACGAGGGCGCGAACTATCAGGTGGACTACGGCAACGTCCTCACCGCAATGAACGGGTAACCGGGTGAAATTTTCCCGTATACTCTATATTAATTTAATGAAATCACTTGCAATCGCGCGCGGAGGGTGGTATAATCCCCTCGTACGAACGTAAGAAGCAGGAAGAGTGGGCAAAACCCACTCTTTTTGTTGATTTAAAAGAATTTGTCAGAAACTGGAAATTGAGGATTTTTTATGAGTAAAGTCACCGAGACCGTGACCGCGCTGGCCGCGCCCATCGCCGAAACGCTGGGTCTGGAGCTCTGGGATGTGGAATACATCCGCGAGGCCGGACAGTGGTTTCTGCGCGTGTACATTGACAAGGACGGCGGCGTTTCCATCAACGACTGCGAGGCGCTCTCCCGCGCGCTCGATCCCGTGCTGGACGAGGCAGACCCCATTCCGGACAGCTACGTTTTCGAGGTCAGCTCCGCCGGCGCCGAGCGCGAGCTCAAGCGCCCCGGCGACTTTGCGCGCTTTATGGGCAGCGGCGCGGAGGTGCGGCTCTATAAGCCGGTGAACGGCAGCAAGTCCTTTGTCGGAACGCTCTCCGGATACCGCGACGGCGACGTTACCCTGACGATCGCCGGAAAAGAGACCACCTTTGAAAAGGCCCAGATCGCGCAGGTACGGCTGCGCGTGCTGTAAAAAATCACAACGTGATATAACGTAAGGAGCAAAAATAGATGAGTGCAATGAACGCCGAATTTTTTGACGCCATCGAGCAGATCGAAAAGGAAAAGGGCATCCCCCGCGGATACATGCAGGAGAAGATCCAGCAGGCCCTGCTGACCGCCTTCAAGCGCGACAATCCCGACTGCGAGGATAATGTCGAGGTCATCATGGACGAAAATAAAAAGACCATCAGCATGTTCGTTCTCAAGACCATCGTGGAGGAGAGCGAGTATGTGAACGACGCCACGCAGATCCTGCTCGACGAGGCGCGTCACTATGATAAGAAGGCCGGCATCGGCGACACCGTCCGCATCCCGGTCGAAACGAAGAAATTCGGCCGCATCGCGGCGCAGGCGGCAAAGCAGGTCATCATCCAGGGCATCCGCGAGGCGGAACGCGGCATCATCTATGACGAGTTCACCTCCAAGGAGCATGAGATCCTCACCGGTGTCGTCACGCGCATCGATCCGCGCACCGGCGCCGTGTCCATCAAGATCAGCTCCAACAGCGAATTCACCGAGGCCATGCTCTCCGCCACCGAGCGCATCAAGGGCGAAGAGCTCACCGAGGGCGACCGCATCAAGGTCTATGTCGTCGAGGTGCGCAAGTCCACCCGCGGCCCGCAGGTGCTCATCTCCCGCACGCACCCCGGTCTCGTCAAGCGCCTCTTTGAGCTGGAAGTGCCCGAGATCTTCGACGGCACGGTGGAGATCCGCTCCATCGCCCGCGAAGCCGGCAGCCGCACGAAGATGGCCGTCTACTCCGCCGATCCCGAGATCGATCCGATCGGCGCGTGCGTCGGCCCCCGCGGCGGGCGTGTGGCGAGCATCGTCAACGAGCTCGGCGGCGAGAAGATCGATATCATCAAATACAGCGAGGATCCCGAGCAGTACATCGCCTCGGCGCTCTCCCCGGCGGAGGTTCTCTCCGTTGAGGTGCTCGAGGAAGGCCACAGCTGCCGCGTGATCGTGCCGGACAGCCAGCTCTCTCTCGCCATCGGCAAGGAGGGCCAGAACGCCCGTCTCGCCGCGCGTCTCACCGGTTATAAAATCGATATCAAGCCGGAGAGCGCCGCGAATGAATAACCCACCCATCAAACAAACCCCGCCAGTCCACATACATTTCAGGAGGAGCGCTTTTGCCGAAAACCGTACCGCTCCGGCAGTGCATCGGCTGCCGTGAACAAAAACCGAAAACCGAACTGATCCGCGTCGTCCGCTCGCCGGAGGGGGAGCTCTCCATCGATCTGCGCGGCAGGGCGCCGGGCCGCGGCGCCTATCTCTGCCGCAGCAGCGAGTGTCTGAAGCGCGCGGTCAAATCGCGCGCGCTTGAGCGCGCTCTGTCCGTCCCCGTGCCGGAGGACGTGTGGGCGCGGCTCACGGCGGAACTGGAGGCGGGCGATGGATAAGGCAGCGCAGTATCTCGGTCTCGCCCGGAAGGGCGGGATGCTCGCCGTCGGCGAGGAAGGAAGCGGCACGGCGATCGCCGCCGGAAAGGGGCGGCTTTTGATGCTCGCCGCCGACGCTTCCCCCAACGCGCAGAAACGCGCCGCGGGTTTTCTGTACGGTCACCGCGCACCGCTGCAGACGCTGCCTTGGACGAAGGCGGAGCTCTCTGCCATGCTGGGCAAGCGCGGATGCAGCATGCTCTGCTTCACCGATCTGCCCCTCGCCGCGCGGTTTGCCGCCGCGCTTGCCGAGGAGCTTCCCGGCTGGAAGGAAACAGCCGAACTTCTCGCCCAGCGCGAGGATAAGCTCAAGCGGCGGAAGGCCGCGCCCCGTAAGCACACCGAGAGCGGAAAAAGGAGGAAATAAGTATGGCGCTTGATTTTAAATACCGCATTCACGAGGTTGCCAAGGATTTTGGCATGACCTCCAAGGATATTTCCCAGATCCTCACCGACTATGCCACGACGCCGAAGAACCATATGCAGGTTCTCGAGGACACCGAGCTGGATCTCATTTTCGAGTATCTGACGCAGCATCACCAGGTCGGCAGCATTGCCGAGATCTTCGCCCCCGAACCGGAGGAGAAGAAGACCCCCGCCAAGGCGCCGGAAGAGAAGAAGCCCGACGCTCCCGCGCAGGAAAAGACCGCCGGCAGCGTGCCGGCGCCCGCAGCAGCCGCTGCCGCGCCCGTACAGCAGCCGCAGAAGCCGAAGCCGGAGAAGCCCGCCCAGCCGAAGCAGGTCGTGGAAAAGCGCGTCGTCGACACCCGCGGCTCCGCCGGAGCGAATCTCTCGAAATACGACGAGCGCTTCGACAAGATCGCCGGTAACGCCGGCAACGCCGGGAAGGACAAGGACATCCGCCGCGGCGGCAAGGAGAAGATCCAGAACAAGAACAAGCAGCGCCAGCAGCAGGTCGCAAGCGCCAAGCGCCGCCAGGAAGAGCGCGACAAGATGCAGCGCCTGCAGTTTGAGGTCGCGAAGAAGCAGCAGCTCAAGGTCAGCATCCCCGACGAGATCAACGTCGGCGAGCTCGCCTCCCGCATGAAGAAAACGGCGGTCGAGGTCATCAAGCAGCTCATCAAGCTCGGCGTGATGGCGTCCGTGTCCGATGTGATCGATTACGATACCGCCGCGCTCGTCGCCATGGAGCTCGGCTGCAAGGTGGAGCACGAGGTCGTTGTGACGGTCGAGGACCGTCTTATTGACGATCACGTCGATACCGAGGACGAACTCGTCCCCCGCGCGCCGGTCGTCGTCGTCATGGGCCACGTCGACCACGGCAAGACCTCCCTGCTCGACCGCATCCGCAGCGCGAACGTCGTTGCGGGCGAGGCGGGCGGCATTACGCAGCACATCGGCGCGTATCGCGTGATGGTCAACGGCAGCCCCGTCACCTTCCTCGACACCCCGGGCCACGAGGCCTTTACCACCATGCGCGCCCGCGGCGCGATGGTGACCGATATTGCCATTCTCGTCGTTGCGGCCGATGACGGCATCATGCCGCAGACGATCGAGTCCATCAACCACGCCAAGGCTGCCGGTACGCCGATCGTCGTGGCAATCAACAAGATGGATCTCCCCGGCGCGAACCCCGACCGCATCAAGCAGGATCTCACCAAATACGATCTCGTCCCCGAAGAGTGGGGCGGCGACACGATCGTCTGCCCGATCTCCGCAAAGACCGGCGCGGGCGTCAAGGAGCTTCTGGAAAATCTCGTGCTGCAGGCCGAGATCATGGAGCTCAAGGCCAACCCGAACCGTCCGGCGCGCGGCACGGTCGTGGAAGCGCGTCTCGACAAGGGCCGCGGCCCGATCATGACCGTTCTCGTGCAGAACGGCACGCTCCACACCGGCGACATCATCATTGCCGGTACCGCCGTCGGCCGTGTGCGCGTGATGACGAACGACCGCGGCGAGCGCATCACGGATGCCGGCCCCTCCGTCCCGGTGGAGATCGCCGGTATGTCCGAAGTGCCGTCCGCGGGCGACGTGTTCAACGCCGTCGCCGACGAGCGCATGGCGCGCGCTCTCGCCGAGGAGCGCCTTGCCGCGCAGCGCAGCGCCGCTGCCGCGGGCGCGGGCAAGAAGGTCTCGCTCGAGGATCTGTTCGCCCGCATCCAGGAGGGCGATCTCAAGGACTTCAACATCATCGTCAAGGCGGACGTGCAGGGCAGCGCCGAGGCCGTCAAGACCTCGCTCGAAAAGCTCTCCAACGAGGAAGTGCGCGTGCGCGTCATCCATTCCGGCGTCGGCGCGATCAACGAGTCGGACGTCATGCTCGCCTCGACGAGCAACGCCGTCATCGTCGGCTTCAACGTCCGTCCGGACAACGCCGCGCGCGACAGCGCCGAGCGCTCCAAGGTCGAGCTGCGCATGTACCGCGTCATTTATGACTGCATCAACGACGTCGAGGCCGCCATGAAGGGCATGCTCGCGCCGAAGTTCCACGAAGTCATCATCGGCCACGCCGAGGTACGCCAGACGTTCCGCGTGTCCAAGGTCGGCACCGTGTGCGGCTGCTATGTGCAGGACGGCAAGATCCAGCGCAACTGCAGCGTGCGCGTCAACCGCGACAACATCGTCATTTTCGAGGGCGAGCTTGCTTCGCTGCGCCGCTTCAAGGACGACGTTAAGGAAGTCTCCGCCGGTTACGAATGCGGCATGCAGGTCGAAAAGTTCAACGACATCAAGGAAGGCGACGTCATCGAGTGCTTCGTCAACGAGCAGCTGTAAAGAAAGGAAGGGTAAATTATGCCGTCCAATCACATCCAGCGCATTAACGACGATATCCGGCGCACGCTTGCCTCGCTCCTGCGCGAGGTGAAGGATCCACGCGTGCAGCAGGGCGATCTGCTGAGCATCGTCCGCACCGAAACGACGGGCGATCTGCGCTACTGCACCGTGTATCTGAGCGTGCTCGGCGACGTGAACGAAAAAGAGCTCAAAAAGGGTCTCAAATCGTGCAGCGGCTGGCTGCGGCACGAGCTGGGCACCTCGCTCTCGCTGCGGTATACGCCGGAGCTGATCTTTGAGCTCGACCACTCCATCGAGCACGGCGCTCACATCAACGACATCATCCGTCATCTGGACGACGCTTCGCCCAGAGACGGGGAAAACGGGTAACCATGGAACTTCTGGAATGCGCCGCGTATCTTCGCGCGCACGACAATTATCTTCTGGTGACGCATCAGAGGCCGGACGGGGACACTCTCGGAAGCGCCTCTGCGCTGTGCCACGCACTGCGCCGTTTGGGAAAAACGGCGCATCTTTATAAAAACCCCGAGATCACGGAGATGTTCGTCCCCTTCGTTTCGCCGTACTATGTGCCGGAGGGGTTCGTCCCCGAGACGTGCGTGAGCGTGGACGTGGCGGAGAACAAGCTCCTTGCCCGCGGGTTTGAAGGGAAGATCTCCCTCAAGCTCGACCACCATGTCCCCCGCGGCGAGCAGCCGGAGAACGCCGTCATCTGGACGCACAGCGCCGCCTGCGGCGAGCTTGTTCTCGCGCTCATCGATGCGCTGGTCGGCGGGCCGGACAAAACGGAGGCCGACCTTCTCTATATCGCCGTCTCCACCGACACGGGCTGCTTCTGCTACGCGAACACCAACAGCGCCACGTTCCGCGCCGCCGCGCGCCTTTGCGACGCCGGGGCGGACCTGCCGCTGCTCAACAAGATCTTTTTCCGCACCAAGTCCCCGGCGCGGCTCGCGCTCGAGGGCATGGTGTGCTCCTCGCTCCGCTCCTACCGCGATCACGCGATCAATATTGCCGTCATCACGCTTGACATGCTGCGCCGCGCCGGTGTTACCGAGGACGACTGCAGCGATCTCGCCTCGCTCGCCGGACAGGTCCGGGGCAACCGTGTGGCCATAACGGTGCGCGAGCTCTCCGTTGACCCGCCGCGCAGCAAGGTATCCCTGCGCACGGACGGCGGCGTGGACGCCTCGCAGGTCTGCGCCCGGTTCGGCGGCGGCGGACACAAAATGGCGTCCGGGTGCGAGCTGGATCTCCCGCCGGACGAAACGGCGGACGCGGTGCGCCGCGCCGTGGAGGAAGTATGGGCGTAAACGGTATTCTGCTTCTCGATAAGGACGAGGGCTGGACAAGCCAGGACTGCGTTTCCAAGCTCCGGGGCATTCTGGGCGAGCGTCGCATCGGCCACGCCGGTACGCTCGACCCGCTGGCTACGGGGCTTCTTGTCGTGCTCGTCGGCCGCGCCACGCGCGCGGCGGCGTTTGCCGAGGCGGAAACGAAGGAATATATCGCTGCGTTCCGGCCCGGCATCGTTACCGATACCCAGGATATTACAGGCAACCTTCTGCGCTCGTCGGACGTCTTACCCTCGGAAGAGGATGTCCGCGCCGCTCTTCCCCGGTTCACCGGCGAGATCGAGCAGATCCCGCCGATGTACAGCGCCATTAAAATCAACGGCCGGAAGCTCTACGACATCGCCCGCCGCGGCGGGGAGGTGGAGCGTGAGGCAAGGCGCATAACCATTCATTCCATCGACTATCTCGGGCAGGAAAACGGCGATCACATGCTCCGTATCCGCTGCTCGAAGGGCACCTACATCCGCACGCTCTGCCACGATCTCGGCGAGTATCTCGGCTGCGGCGGGTGCATGGCGGCGCTGCGGCGCACGCGCTCCGGGAGCTTTTCCGTGGAAAATGCCCGGCGCATCGGCGAGCTCACGCGCGCCGACCGCGATACGCTTCTCCCGGCGGACACGCTCTTTTCCGCGGCGGCGTCTCTGACGCTCACCGCCGCGCAGGAAAAGCGCTGCCGCTGCGGAAATCCGTTCCGGACCGACGCGCCGGACGGAGAGACGCGCTTTTATTCCGAAAACGGCGAATTTCTCGCCATCGGGCGCGTCGCAAACGGCGAGGCCGTTACGGTAAAAAGTTTTTTTGAGGTTTGATCATTCATGGCAGAGAGAAAATGCGTTCTCGCTCTTGGTTTTTTTGACGGCGTACACCGCGGCCACGCGGCGCTTTTGAACCGCACGATCGAGCGCGCCGAAGCGCTCGGCGTCGAAGGTGCCGTTATGACCTTCGACACGCACCCTGACACGCTCGTGCAGGGCACGCCCGTGCCGCTCATCAACAGCGCGCCTGACCGCGCGAATCTCATCCGGCGGCTGTTCGGCATCGACCGCGTGGAGTTTTTCCGCTTCACGGAGGAGACGATGCATATGCCTTGGGAGGAGTTTCTGCGCAGCATTCAGGCAGAGCTTGGCGTTGTCGGCTTTGTCGTCGGCTACGATTTCCGCTTCGGCTGGCGCGGTGAGGGAAATACCGGGCGCCTGCGCGATTACTGCGCGGCAAACGGCCTTACATGCGATGTGGTCGATAAGGTCGAGCTCGACGGCATCACCGTCAGCTCCACCTACATCCGCTCGCTTCTGCGCGAGGGGGACATGCTTCGCGCCGAGTATTTCATGGGGCATCCGCATTTCCTCACGGACGTCGTCCGCCACGGCCACCGGCTCGGCCATCATCTCGGCGCGCCGACGGTCAACATGCAGTTCGCGCCCGGCGTGCTCGTTCCGCCGCACGGTGTTTATGCCGCGCGCGCCCTTTTGCCGGAGGGCGAGTTTCCCGCCGTTACGAACATCGGTGTTCGCCCCACCGTGAGCAGCGAGCCGGTCGTCACCGTGGAGAGCCATCTGCTCGGGTTTGACGGGAATCTCTATGGCCGCACGCTTGCGCTTGAGTTCTTTGATTTTCTGCGTCCGGAGCGGCGTTTTGCCGATCTCGACGAGCTTGGCGCGCAGATCGCCCGCGACGGCGAGCGTGCCCGGCAGATCGTGGAGGCGCGCCGATGAATTTTGCCGATATCCGAAAGAAATTTTCCGGCGGGGATCGCGCCGCGAGTGCCGACCCCAGCCGCGCCTTCGGCTCGGAGGCGGAAATGATGCAGGCGCTGCGAAAGCAGGAATTCACCCCGCCAAAGCCCCGCCCCACGGCGGCGGAGGTCATGGGCAGCATCCGGCAGCGCTTTGCCCGCCCCGCGGAAGAGATGCAGGACCGCATCCCCCGCGACGAGGCCGCCGCGCGTACATACGCTCCCGAGGCCATGGCGCAGCCGGAATGGGAAAACCCGTTCACCGCGCCCGAAAAGCCGAAGAAACCGCCGCGGGATGTGCCGGTATACGAAACGGTCGGCGGCGATATGCCGTTTGAGCGCCGCAGCGCTCCGGCGTATATACCGCAGAGCTACGCGCCGCAGCAGGGCTATGACCCCTACGGCGGCTATGCAGCGCCCTATCCCCCGTCCGGGTACGAGCCTTACGCCGCGCCCTATCCGCCGCAGGGCTATGCAGCGCCCGCCTACGGCGCGCCGTACTACGATCCTTACGCTGTTCCGGCGTACGATCCGCGGTATAACGCCCCCTATCCCCCGAACGCATATTACGCGCCGCAGCCCGTCTATCCGCCCTACCCTCCGCAGGGCTCCGCCCCCGCGCCGGAGGTACCCTATGCCCCGCCGCAGCCGGAGATGCCGCGCGCCCCGCAGCCGGAATATGAGGCCGCTTTTTACGGAAGCGGCATTCCCGCGCCGGAGGGCTATCCCGCGCCGCCGTACGCCGCAGCGCCACAGCGCCCTGCCGCGCCGGTGAGACCGAAGCGCAAGCCGCTGGAGGGCGCCGATCTTCGGTATGTTCTCTGGTCCGGCTCAATCGTCTCCGGCGTGCTGCTCACGCTCGTGGCGTTCGTCTATGCCTGCACGCTCTAAAGAATCCATAATATGAAATGCGCCCCGCTCGGGGCGCATTTCGCATATTTGCTTAAATATTTCTTTTTTCTGTTAATGACTGGGTGTCGATCCATAGTATATGGGTGAAGGCGAAAGGAGGTGACAGCCCATGACCGACGAGGAGATCATCCGCCTGTTTTTTGAGCGCTCGGAGCAGGCGATCGCAGAGCTTGCCAAAGCGCACGGCAGCGCCGCGGCGCGCGTGGCCCGGAACATTCTCGGCATCGAAAGGGACGCGGAGGAGTGCCTCAACGACACCTATCTCGCCGTTTGGAATGCCATCCCGCCGCAGAAGCCCGATCCGCTGCGGACGTTCGTATGCAAGATCGCGCGCAATCTTGCCGCGGCGAAGTACCACGCCAACACCGCGAAAAAGCGAAACAGCCGCTACGACGCCGCGCTCGATGAGCTGGAAGGCTGTCTCGCCGCCGGCGGCAGCGTGGAGGAGGCGTACGATGCGAAGGAACTCTCCGAGGCGATCAATGCATTTCTCTCGTCGCTGAGCTATACCGACCGGTTCCTTTTCGTGCGCCGGTACTGGTACTCCGATTCGATGCAGGATATCGCCGCCATGATCGGCTCCACCGCCAACAGCGTGGCTGTCCGCCTTTACCGCCTACGGGAAAAACTCCGACACTACCTTATCAGGGAGGGATTGCTTGTATGAAACGGGAAACCATCACTCAGGCGCTGGGCGGTCTGGACGACCGGTTTGTCAGTGAAGCCGCGGTCTATGCTCCCGGGACGATGCAGGAAGGCCCGGAAAGGATCGTACGCATGAAAAAGAAACGTTTTCTCAGCATCGTGCTCGCCGCGGCGCTGATCCTTGCGCTGGGGATCACGGCTTACGCGGCATGGAGCACGCACGCCGCCCGGCAGGAGGAGATCAAGGCCGATCTGAAGATTGAAGAAAACAACGTGAGCAGCTATGCCGAATACCCCGTCCCGGAGGCAGCCAACAGCACGGTCTCCGACGTTCCGGAAGAGGAAGGGTCGGGAAGTGAGCTTGTCCTGCTCTCCGCCGTAAACGCCGGAGATTTGCAGCGCGTCTATGTGAATATCTCGCCGGTAAGCGAGAAATGCATCGCCGATTACCCCGGATATCCGGGAGCGCTGAACTTTTCCTGGAGCATCGACGGCACCGATCTCGGCGGCTATGCCTCGCCCCGCACCCCGTCCGGCATCACGCTGCACGGACAGGAAGCGATCCGCGACGCCGTGCTGCAATACGCCTACGACAGAGAGACGCAGACGCTGACGCTTGAGTGCATCGTTGAGAACATGTTCCTTGAAAAGGCCGCGGCGGCGCTCGGCACGGGCAGCTTCCCGCTTCTCGTGCATATGTCCGACAAGGATATCGAGATGCAGACCTTCGGGCCGGTGTCCTTTACGCCGGTGGACGAGCAGACCCGGTATTTTGACTTTGGACACGCCGTCTACACCGACGCGGCGTCGGGCAAGTCGATCGAGATTTCCGGGCTCGAGCTGACGCCGTTCGGCGCGGTGTGGAAGGTGCGCTACGAGGGAGCCGAGGCCATCCATTCGCCGAACGGCGATCCGGCGGACGCGGAAGTCTGGTCCATGCTGGAGGACAAGGTATGCATCGAATCGCAGCTCTTCTTCTCCGACGGCTCGGCCTTCTCCACCGGCGGCGCGCTGACCGCCCCGTATAAGGACGGCGCAGTGGAACTCCATTGCGAATGGGGCAGTGCGGTCAACACAGACGACATCCGGAAGATCGTTCTCGGTGAGCTCGTCCTTTGGAAAAACGACCCTTAACGAGAAATTTCAAGCCATTGCTGGCAAAGAGCCGGTATCCCCTTTTTCGGGATACCGGCTCTTTGTCTGCGTCCGCATCTGTGATTTTATGTTACGGTAAAGGACGCGTCCTTGAGCACAAAATATCGGAAGCCGTTCTCTTCCTTTATTAATTCAAACTCACCGCTCACGGTGATATCCGTCCCCGGCTCGGGAAAATCGTCCGGATAGGCAAGCGCGCCGGCCGGAAGAAATTCCAGCCCCTGCGCGCAGCATCCGGCGGCATCGGCAATGTAGCAGGCATAATAGCTTTTCCCGCTCTTCTCATCCACATAGGCAGAAAACTGCCCTTTGACGCGGATCGTCCGGCCAAGATAGTCGTCCGGCTGCATCATCATGTTGTAGATCATCGTATAGAGCATGGTGCCGCTCATGTCTGTCAGATCCAGTTCGCCGGTCTCGGTCTCCGAAAGCGGCTGCGGTGTAGGCTCCGCCGTTGGGAGAGGCGTCGGCTCTCTTGTCGGCAGCGGCGTTTCCGCCGGGAGCGCAGGCGGCGTCTGCTCCGATGCAGACACAGCCGCCGCGCCGCAGGCCGCAAGAGAGCAGAGCGTTATGACGATCAGCAATACGCAGAGCCGTTTTTTCATTTTCTCATACCTCCAACGACCGTGCCGGCCAGCCAGGACAGAGCAAAAGCAATGATCTGAACCGCGACAATGGTCGAACCTACCGGCGTACCGGCAAGGATCGATACCAGAATACCTGTCAGTGAACACACGACCGACAGGATCGCCGCGCAGATCGTCACGCCGCGGAAGCTCTTGAATACGCGCATAGCGGACAGCGCGGGAAAAATCACCAGTGCGGAGATCAGCAGCGAGCCGACAAGATTCATCGCCAGCACAATGATGACAGCCGTAACAACAGCGATCAGCAGATTGTAAAGTCCTGCTTTCGTGCCGGTCGCTCTGGCAAAGTTCTCATCAAAGGTCACCGCAAAGATCTTGTTATAAAACAGGATAAACACCGCCGTCACCGATATCGACATCCCTGCGCAAAGCCACACCTCCGTCAGCGACAGAGTGAGGATGGAGGTGGAGCCGAACAGCGTACTGCACACATCGCCTGAAAGGTTGGATGAGGTGGAAAAGATGTTCATCAGCAGATAACCGACAGCCAGCGCCCCTACCGAGATCATGGCGATGGCGGCGTCGCCCTTGATCTTCGTGTTCTGTCCGGTACGGAGAAGCAGCACGGCGCTGAGGATCGTAACGGCCATCACCAGCGGCATTTCGTTGGTGAGCTGCAGCACGGCGGCGATTGCCATTGCGCCGAATGCCACATGGGAAAGCCCGTCGCCGATGAAGGAAAAGCGCTTCAGCACCAGCGTCACGCCCAGCAGCGACGAGCACAGGGCGATCAGCACGCCGACAACAAATGCATACCGGACAAACGGGTATGCCCAATAGCTGGCCAGTTTCTCCACAATAGCTGTCATTGTGTGCCACCGCCTTTCTCCGCGGCAAACAGCCGTCCCTGCGGGCTTTGGAGATACTCCGCCTTTGTTCCGAAGAAAACGGCGTCGCCGATATGCAGAATGTGGCTGGCGTATTTGACTGCTGCGGCAATGTCGTGGGAGATCATAATCACGGTGATGCCGTCCTCCCGGTTGAGCTTTTCGATAAGCGCATACATCTCCGCCGTGACCTTGGGATCAAGCCCGGAGACCGGCTCGTCCAGAAGCAGCATTTTCCGTGTGGCGCACAGCGCACGGGCAAGCAGCACCCGCTGCTGCTGCCCGCCGGAAAGCTCCCGGTAGCACCGCTTTGCAAGCTGCGCGATCTGCATCTTTTCCATCGCATCCGCCGCAAGCTGCTTTTCTTCTTTGTTGTAAAAGGGGCGGCTGCCGCAGCGTCCCTGACACCCGGAGAGAACGATCTCTCTCACGGATGCCGGGAAGTCTTTTTGCACCCGCGTTTGCTGCGGCAGATAACCGATCTCATTTTTTCTCAGCCCGTCGAGCGTCAAAATCCTGCCGCGGACAGGCTGCTGCAAGCCGAGGATCGTTTTCATAAGGGTGCTCTTGCCGGAGCCGTTTTCTCCTACGATACAGAGGTAATCGCCGGAAAAGACCGCAAAATTGAGGTCTTGCAGAACAGCCTTTCCGTCGTAGCCGACGCAGAGATCTTGACAAATGAGCTGAGCCATTATCCTGCCTCCTTAACCCAGTGCTTCCTTCAGCACGGAAAGGTTCCGCTCCATAACGGAGAGGTAGGTCGTGCCGTTTGCCGCATCTTTGGAAGTGGTGGACTGCATGGAATCCATCATCAGCACCTTTTGATTTTTCGCAGCCGTGTTCCGGACAATGGTTTCGGCAATCTTGTGCTGTACGCCCTCAATGGTCAGCACGCAGGGCAGGTTCAGCTCGTCCACCTTCCCGGCAAGGAACGAAATGGTCTCAAAGCTGGCTTCACTCTCGGCGGAGCAGCCCGCAAAGGCAGCGTAGTAGCGCAAGCCGTAATCATCCGCCAGATAGCGGAACGGGAAACGGTCGCCGAACAGGACGGTCTTACAGACCGCAGCATCCACGGCAGCCTGATAGTCTGCGTCAAGAGCGGACAGTTTTTTGATATAAGCGGAAGCATTCGCAGCATAGGTATCCTTATTGTCGGGGTCGATCTGCTGCAGCACGGCGGAAATCGCGCTGCAAAGCGTTTGGGCGTTTTTCAGAGAGAGCCAGACATGCTCGTCGTACTCCGCTTCTTCCTCGTGGTCGTGTTCTTTTGCATCGTCATGCTCATCGGCATCTTCGTGGTCGTGGTCGTGGTCGTGTTCCTCTTCCTGCATACCCTCGACCACTTCTTCGGTTTTAACGCGCTCGCCAAGAGCTTCCAGCAGGTTGATGACCTTCATGTTCTTGTTGGCGGCATTTTTCAGAGCATCGTCCACCCAGTCATCCGACTCGCCGCCAACATAGATGAACAGGTCGCACTCGGAGATTTTGACGATATCGTCCGCGGTGGGCTGATAGCTGTGCAGGTCAGCGCCATTATCCAGCAGCATGGTCACTTCGGCGTTATCCGCCTTGTCACCGAGAATTTCTCTGACCCAATCGTATTCGGGGAAAATCGTGGTGACGACGCGCAGTCTCGTTTCATCCGAAGCCGCCGGCTCATTCTGCTTGCCGCAGCCTGCCAGCAGACCAACGGTCATTATCAACGCAAGGCACAGGGGAATTATTCTTTTCATGGGTAAATAGACCTCCAGATCATAATAAGAACGTAAAAATGGGCGCAAAAATACAAGGGCAGCGGCAACGCCGCAAAAGCCTATCGAAAACAGATAGACTCCACCCTTGTAAAAGTTCTTATGTTTTAATCCGAAAGTTTGACCTTGAGCGATACCAGCGTAAAGGCGCGGGCAGTCTCCGTGCAGGAGGAAATGATCCGGCGGGCGAACCTCCACAGTGGAGCCAACCGGAAAAAGAGGGTTTACAGCAGCAAGTATGCCTTATCCAGTATTGTATACTGCTCCAAGTGCGGCGAAATTTACCGGCGGCGGAGCCGGCAAGTCCAATGCTCTTAAGCAGGTTTTCGCAGACATTGATCTGATGACAGATGGCGCAGTCTGCGCCGGTACAGTCATGGCCGGCTTCCGCTGTGATATAGGCAACAGAGGACAGCATAACAAATGCCAGCACTATGGCCAGCAAGCCCGTCATAAAACGAAATTTCTTTGTCATGGTCTGCCCTCCTTTGCGATTTTATAATTTTTTATACCCTCTCCTTACCGTTTTGTCAAGGCATTACTTCATCGAGAGCGCGAGCAGACGCGCCGCGGCGATCTCCTCGGCACGGCACTCCGCGGCAAAGCGGCGCGCCGTTTCCGGCGCGAGCGGCAGGGCGTTTTCCTTCGCGCTCTCATAGAGCCGCACCCGCGCGCGAGCCAAAAGCACGATCTGCCGCAGCGCTGATAGGACGCCCGGCGCGGTGCCGGAGCAAAGCTGCGGCGCCCGCTCCCCTTCGCGGAGGAAAAACTCGGCGTGCAGCGCCCGCCGCCGCGTCTCACAGCGGCGCAGCGCTTCGCCGAAAGCATTCTGACATGCGCGGCTCGTGCGCATAAGATAGCGCAGCCGTGCCGCGGCCTCCGCCTCCAACCGAATGGCCTCGCGCAGCGCGTCCGGTGGTTTTTTCTCCTCTGCCGGCGCAGCGGGCCCATATACGCGCTCCAATACGCGCTTCATGCGCTCGGTATCCATACGACCGCCTCCCCGGTACAGTCTATTCCGCCGCCGCGCTTCGGTTCCCGTCTTGCAATCCGCGCCAAACTATGCCATAATAAGAAATAATGTTATGTGTGGGAGGATGTGCTCATGCCGAGATTCTTTCTCTCCGGCGGAAGCTCGATCGCCGGGGGCACGGCGTTTATTCTGGGAGAGGACGCCGCGCACGCCAAGGTGCTGCGCCTTCGCGTCGGCGACACGATGATCGTGTGCGACGGCGGCAAAGACCACCACTGCACCGTTACGAAGATCACCCCCAACGAGGTCGAGGCCGAGATCTTTGAGGTCGTCCCCTGTCAGGGCGAGCCGAGCGTGCACACCGTCATTCTCGCGGGCCTTCCCAAGGGCAGCGACAAGACCGACTACATTCTCCAGAAATGCACCGAGGCGGGCGCATCGGAGATCTATTTCTTTGCCTCCAGCCGGTGCGTGGCGCGCATCCAGGGCGACGCGGACAAAAAGATCGCCCGCTGGCAGCGCATTGCCGAGGAAGCCGCCAAGCAGTCCGGCCGCGGCGTGATCCCCACCGTCGGATTCCTGCCCGATCTCGCAGAGGCCTTCAACAAGGCGAATGCCACCGCGCTGCCCCTCTTTATGTACGAAACCGGCGAGCGCGAAACGCTGCGCGAGGCCGTGGAGAGCGCCGGAAATATCGCCTCCGCCGCCATTCTCACCGGTCCGGAGGGCGGCTTTGAGCCGTTCGAGGCGGAGCTTGCCCGCATTATGAAGCTACACATCTGCTCAATGGGTCCGCGCATCTTCCGCTGCGAGACTGCGCCGGTCGCCGCGCTCTCGGCGCTTATGTACGCCACCGGCAATATGTAAAAAACTCCTTTCATTTTTCTGTATATTTCATCGAATCGCCCGCGAAAAAGCATTGCTTTTTCGCGGGCGTTCTGTTACAATACGTTCCATCAAGAACATTTGTTGTTAACTCAAGGACATTTGACCAACCAGAGAAAGAAGGCGATGCCGTGAAAGTTGCGGTTTTGGGATACGGTACGGTCGGCGCGGGCGTTTATTCGATGCTGTCGGACGCCCCCGGCATGGAGGCAGGGCCGGTGCTCGTGCGCCCCGGAAAGGCGGTCGAGAGCTTCATGGTGAGCGACGCCGCGCTCATTTTCGGCGATCCGACGGTCGACGCCGTAGTGGAAACGCTCGGCGGGCTCGACCCGGCATATTCCTATGGTATGCGCGCGCTTGAGGCCGGGAAGCACTTCATCACCGCGAACAAGGCGATGGTCGCGGCGCACGGTCTGGAGCTTGCGGCGCTCGCGCGGGAAAAGGGCGCGGCGTTTCTCTTCAGCGCGGCGTGCGGCGGCGGCGTGCCGTTTCTCCACAATCTCGCGCTCTCGGCGGAGACCGACCGCATTGAGGCCGTTTCCGGCATTTTGAACGGCACAACGAACTACATGCTCGACGCCATGCAGCGCCGCGGTCTTTCCTACGGCGACGCGCTCCGGGAAGCGCAGTCTCTCGGCTATGCCGAGTCCGACCCGACGGCGGACGTCTCCGGGCTGGACGCGCTGCGGAAAATGCAGCTCGCGTGCGCGGTCGCCTTCGGGGTGCTGCCGCAAAGCGGCATGCTCTGCGAGGGAATGGAGCACTTCACCGCCGCGGACGTGGAGGACATCCAAAGCCGCGGTCTCGTCTGCCGTCTTATGGCGCGCGGCAGCCGCGCCGGGGAGAGCGTTTCGGCGTATGTGGAGCCGGTGCTCTTCCCCCGTGCCGCGCCGGAGAGCTCGGTTTTCACGAATAACAACATGGCGCGCTATACCGGCAAGCGCTGCGGCTCCATCGTGCTGATGGGGCAGGGCGCAGGCCGCTTCCCCACCGCTTCGGCGGTGCTGCGCGATCTTGCCGCGGCGCAGCAGGGCGCGCGCTCCATGTTCCCGGAAAACTGCCGCGCCGCGGAAGCCGATAACCGCGAAGCGGTGCATTCCTACTACATTCGCACCGGCGGCTTTGCCGCCGTTCGGCTTCCGCTCCGGTCGGTGCTCGCGCAGGGCGAAGTTGTCCGCGCCGTGACCGAGCCGATGAGCGCGGAGAAAATGCACGCGCTCGCACAGAACATCCGCAAGGACGGAAACGATCTGTTCTTCGCGGCGCTGGAGGAAGAACTATGCTGAAAGTATGCAAATTCGGCGGCTCGTCCGTCGCAGGGGCGGAGCAGTTCCGCAAGGTGCGTGACATTGTCCTTTCGGACGATTCGCGCCGCGTCGTCGTCATCTCGGCTGCCGGAAAGCGCACGAGCGACGATCACAAGCTCACTGACCTTCTCTATCTCTGCCACGCGCATCTGACCTACGGCGTTTCGTGCGCCGACATTCTCGCCGCGATCCGCTCCCGGTTCGTCTCCATCCGCGACGAGCTGGGCCTTTCCTACCGCGTGGAGGACGAATTCGACGCTTACGCCGCAACGCTCTCGCGCGACACGAGCGTGGACGAGCTCGTCTCCCGCGGCGAATACTTCACCGCGCGGCTCATGGCCGAAACGCTCGGCTACGCCTTCGTGGACGCCGCCGACTGCGTGTTCTTCGGCTTTGACGGCCAGTTTGACCGCGCCCGCACCGACGCCGCCATCGCCACGGCGCTCGAAAAGAACGGGAAGATCGTCCTCCCCGGCTTCTACGGCCGCGTGCCGACCGGGAAGATCAAGGTCATGACGCGCGGCGGCAGCGACATCACCGGCGCGCTCGCCGCAGCCGCGGTGAACGCGGACGTATACGAAAACTGGACGGACGTTTCCGGCATATTGATGGCCGATCCGCGCATTGTGGAAAATCCCCGGCCCATTCCCCGCATCACCTACGCGGAGCTGCGGGAAATGGCGTTCATGGGCGCTTCGGTGCTGCACGAGGAATCCATTCTGCCGGTCAAGGAAAAAGGCATTTCCCTGAACATCCGCAACACGAACCGGCCGGACGAGCCCGGCACGTTCATCGTGGAGCACATCGAAAGTGAAAGCGAGCTTGAGCGCCCGATCACCGGCATTGCCGGGCGGCGCAACTTCACGATCCTCACGGTGCTCAAGCGCAACATGAACGCCTCCACGACGCTCTGCAACGCGCTGGAGATCCTCGACCGCTACCACGCAAGCGTGGAGCACATCACGCTCGGGCTGGACAGCTTCGCGCTCGTCGTTTCGTCCGCGGCGCTGGAAAATACGCTCTATGATGTGATCGCCGACATTCAGAAGACCTGCCGCCCGGACGATGTGCGCGTGCAGGACGGCATCGCGCTCGTCGCCGCCGTGGGCCGCAAAATGCCCTCCCGCCCCGGCACGTCCGGCAAACTCTTCCAGGCGCTCGGCGAGCACGGGCTGAACATCCGCACCATCGCCCAGGGCGCGGACGAGCTTTCGATCATCGTGGGCGTGGAAAACTGTGACTTTGAAAAGGCGATCCGCGTATTGTATGACGGGTTCACCGGCTGACAGAAAGGAGATCCTCTTATGAAAAACTGCAATATCGCCATTCTCGGCGCGACCGGCGCGGTCGGCCGCGAAATGCTCAACGTACTGGAAGAATATGATATTCCCGTTTCGCGTCTCAAGCTCCTCTCAAGCGCGCGCAGCGCGGGGAGCAAAATTCCCTTCCGCGGGGAAGACCTCACCGTGGAAGAAGCGACGGACGCCTCGTTCGAGGGCATGGACTTTGTCCTCGGCGCGGTAAAGAGCGGCATGTCCCGCGCGTTTGCCCCGGCCATCGTGAAAAGCGGCGCGGTATACATCGACAACAGCTCCGCCTTCCGCATGGATCCGGCCATCCCGCTCGTCGTGCCGGAGATCAACGGCGAGGACGCGAAGAGCAATTCCGGCATCATTGCCAATCCCAACTGCTCCACGATCATCACCGCGATGGCCGTCGGCGCGCTCAACCGCCTCTCGCCGATCGAGAGCATGGTCGCGTGCACATATCAGGCCGTATCCGGCGCCGGACAGGGCGGACTTGAGGAACTCGAGTGCCAGATGGACGCGCTCGCCCGCGGCGAAAAGTGCGAGGCGAAGGTATTCCCCACGCAGATCGCGCTCAACGTCATCCCGTTCATCGGCAGCATGCTCGATAATCTCTATACCGATGAAGAAATGAAAATGCAGAACGAGGGGCGCAAGATCCTGCATCTCCCCGAGCTGCGTGTTACCTGCACCTGCGTGCGCGTTCCCGTTATGCGCTCGCACTCCATCGCCGTCACGGTGCGGACAAAGGAGAAGATCACCGTTGCCGAGGCCAACGAAGCCATCCGCGCCTTCCCCGGCTGCCGTCTGATCGAGGACTATGAGGGCCGGTGCTACCCCACCCCGCTCGACACAAGCGGGCAGGACCTCGTCTGGGTCGGCCGCGTGCGCGAGGATCTCACGCAGGAAAACGCTCTCACGCTCTGGTGCTGCGGCGATCAGATCCGCAAGGGCGCGGCGAGCAACGCCGTGCAGATCCTGAAATACCTTCTGTAATTCTTTCATTTATATGCAGCCATCCGGCAGTCTTCCCTTGGGAAGGCTGCCGGATATTTTTTCGCTCGTTGCATACAAATATGCACAAAGCGTTTGGATAATATTCCGTATTTGCCGTATATTATTTATAATAAAGCAAATATTCCGAATTTTTTCTCATTCTTGTGTTGACTCGCGTGGATAAGTATGCTAATATTCGCACCATCTTAAATAAAAATCCATCTCGCATCGGAGGCATACATCCATGAAAAAGAAACCTTTTGTCAAAGTCCTTTCTCTCGCTCTCGCCGCTATTACGCTTTTCGTGCTCTGCGCCTGCGGCACAGCAGCGTCGTCTCCCGCCGCGGAGCCCACGGCAGCCCCTGCCGCCGACGCTCCCGCATCCGAAGCCCCCGCCGAGACCGAAGCTCCCGCCGAATCGCAGGGCGTGCTCGATCAGATCAAGGCCGACGGCGTTCTCTACGTCACCCTCTCCCCCGACTTTGCCCCGATGGAGTTTGTCGATTCCTCCAAGGACGGGCAGGAGCAGTACGTCGGCTTTGACGTGACGCTCGCCAAGTACATCGCCGAGTACATCGGCGTGGATCTTGTCATTGAGCCGATGAGCTTTGACGCCTGCCAGACCGCCGTTTACACCGGCTCCGTGCCGATGTCCATTTCCGGCTACTCCTGGACGGAGGAGCGCGGCGAGAACTACGAGATCTCCGATTACTACTACGCCGGCGATAACGAGACCGAGCAGGTCATCCTCATCAAAAAGACCGACGCCGACAAGTACACCTCCGCCGAGGACTTCTCCGGCGTGGATGTCGGCGCGCAGAACGCCTCGCTCCAGATGAATCTCCTCACCTCCCAGCTGCCCGACGCGAACCCCATCACCATCGGCGATCTCGGCGTGGGCGTGCTGGAGCTGCAGAACGGCAGCATCGAGGCGCTGGCCGTTGCGAAGGGCAACGCCGAAATGATCATTGATTCCAACCCCGATCTTATGATCTGCCCCTGGGAATTTGAAGTTGCCGCCGAGTATGAAGCGAACGTCATTCTCATCACCAAAGGTGAGACCGCGCTGCTGAACATTGTCAACGAAGCTCTCGCCAAGGCCTATGCCGACGGACTGTACGGCACATGGTACGAAGACGCCGTCGCGCTTGCCAAGTCGGAGAACGCCGCCGAAGTAAGCGTCGAAGACTGATTGCAAATAACAAGCCGCCCGCCGTGGGGGATCTCTCCGGCGGGCGGAGGGGAGATTCCGTCCATGAGCTTTATCAAATTTGAAAACATCGTCAAGCTGTTCACTAAGTACTGGGAAAAGTTTCTTGTGACCGGCGTATCGTATACGCTGCTGCTCGCCGCGATCACGGTGGCGTTCGGCGCGGTGATCGCCTGCCTGCTCGCGGGAATGAAGCTTTCCAAGATCGCGCCGCTGCGCTGGCTTTCCACAGCTTACATCGAGATCATCCGCGGCACGCCGATGCTTCTGCAGCTCTATTTCTTTTACTTTGCCCTGCCCGCGCTCATTCCGGCGCTCAATAAGCAGAAATTTCTCTGCATCGCCATCGCGCTCGTCTGCAACAGCGCCGCCTACGTCTCCGAGGTCATCCGCTCGGGGATTCAGTCGGTAGACGCCGGGCAGAGCGAGGCGGCCATGAGTCTCGGCATGAATTCGTTCCAGCGCACCTGGTACATTCTCGTGCCGCAGGCGCTCAAAACGATCCTTCCCGCGCTCGGCAACGAGTTTATCATGATCGTGAAGGACACCTCGCTCGCATCCACGTTCTTTATCGGCGATCTCATGACGCAGTATCTCATCGTGCGCGGCGCAAGCTATCTGCCTCTGGAGCCGCTCGTGATCGTCGGCGTCATTTATTTTATTCTGACATTCCTGCTCAGCAAACTGTTCGGATTCTTTGAAAGGAGGATGAGCCGTGCAGACCGGTGAAACGCTCATTGAGGTCAAAGACCTCTGCAAACACTTCCGCGACGGCACGGTCAAAGCGCTCGATGGCGTGGATCTCACGATCCGCAAGGGCGACGTGATCGTCATCATCGGGCCCTCCGGCAGCGGCAAGTCTACGTTCCTGCGCTCGCTCAATCTGCTCGAAACGCCGACCTCCGGCAGCGTGATCGTCGAAGGAACGGATATCACGAAGAAGAAAAACGCGCAGGGAAAGAAGATCGATCTCGACGCTCACCGCCGGAAGATGGGCATGGTGTTCCAGCACTTCCATCTTTTCCCGCATAAAACGGTGCTCAAAAATCTGACCATCTCCCCCATTCTTGTAAAAAAAGCAGACAAGGCCGCGGCAAAGGCGAAGGCCGTGGAGCTTTTGGAGCGTGTCGGACTTGCCGACCGCGCCGACGCTTACCCCTCGCAGCTCTCCGGCGGGCAGAAGCAGCGCGTCGCCATCGTGCGCGCGCTCGCCATGGAGCCGGACGTGATGCTCTTTGACGAACCGACGAGCGCGCTTGACCCCGAAATGGTCGGTGAGGTGCTCGACGTTATGAAGCAGCTCGCCCGCGACGGCATGACGATGGTCGTCGTAACGCACGAAATGGGCTTTGCCCGCGAGGTCGGCAACCGCGTCGTATTCATGGACGAGGGGCGCATCGTGGAGCAGGGCACGCCGGAAGACATCTTCCAGCACCCGCAAAGCGCCCGTTTGCAGGATTTTCTTTCCAAGGTGTTGTGATATGAACGAAATCAAAAAAGCCGCGCTGCATACGATCGACGCGCACGCAAATACTTTCACCGCGATCTCCGACGCGATCTGGGACGAGCCGGAGCTTTCGCTCAAGGAATTCAAGGCCGCCGCGCTCTATACGGACGCGCTGGAAAAGCTGGGCTTCACGGTGCAGAAGAACCTCTGCGGCATTGAAACGGCGTTTTCCGGCTCCTACGGCTCCGGCCATCCGGTGATCGGCATCCTCGGCGAGTTTGACGCGCTCTCCGGCCTCTCGCAGCAAAGCGGCGTTGCCGAAGCGCAGAGCGTAACCCCCGGCGGAAACGGCCACGGCTGCGGCCACAATCTGCTCGGCGCCGGTTCGCTCGCCGCCGCCGCGGCGGTAAAGGAGTATCTCGCCGCGAGCGGAAAGCCCGGCACCGTCGTTTTCTTCGGCTGCCCCGGCGAGGAGGGCGGCGCGGCCAAGGCGTATATGGCGCGCGAGGGGCTCTGGTACGGGCTCGACGCCGCGCTCACCTGGCACCCGTCCGACACGAACGAGGTATCCACCGGCACGAACAACTCGTGCATCCAGGTGCTCTATAAATTCCACGGCGTCGCCGCGCACGCCGCCGGAGACCCGCACAACGGGCGCAGCGCGCTCGACGCTGTGGAGCTTATGAACATCGGCGTGCAGTTTCTGCGCGAGCACATGACCGACGACTGCCGCATCCACTACGCCATCACGGACGCGGGCGGCGTGTCGCCGAACGTCGTGCAGGCGAACGCCTCGGTGCTCTACATGGTCCGCGCCAACAAGGTCGCCGATTCCGTAAAGCTCCAGAAGCGCGTGGACGCCATCGCCGAGGGCGCGGCGCTTATGACCGGGACAAGCTACGAGCGCGTATTCATCGACGGCACGGCGGAAACGCTGCCGAACTTCACGCTCGAAGCGCTGCTGCACGCCTCGTTCGCCGAAACCGGCGTGCCGCAGTATACGGCGGAGGAGCTTACCTTTGCCTCGGCGCTCTGCCGGACGTTTCCGCCGCAGACGCGCGCTCCCGGCATCGGCGCAAGGTTTGACGGCGAAATCGCCAAAGAATCCCGTGCGCTTTCAGAGAATATGACCAAGCCCATGAATGACTTCCTCCTCCCTCTCTACTCCGGCGAGGGCTTTCTCCCCGGCAGCACGGACGTCGGCGACGTGAGCTGGCAGACGCCGACGGCGCAGGCGCTTATCGCCGCGTGGCCGGCGGGCGTGCCGGGCCATTCGTGGCAGGTCGTTGCCTGCGGGAAAACGTCCCTTGCACACAAGGCGATCCTCTGCGCCGGAAAAACTCTGGCAAACGCCGCCATCGCGCTCATCGACGATCCCGCGCTGCTGCAAAAGGCCCGCGAGGAATACGCCGGGCGAGCCGGATCCGGCTACGTCTGCCCCATTGAGCCGGACGCCGTGCCGATCGCGATCTGACGCAATAAAACGTTTTTCAAACAAATGTCCGACGGTTCTTCATCCGTCGGACATTTGTTTTTTTATTCATTGTTAAAATCCACAGTATATTCATTTTTATCCTAACTTTCCCGTTCACGATTCATAAATCTCATAAATTGCTGAATTTTATTCGTAAACAGGCTTGACTTTGTGAGTGGCCGGTGTTAATATCCGTCCATAATAAATAATAATTCATTTGGAGGAAGAAACAATGAATACCGTTCCCAAGTACATGTCCACCGCCGTCACCGTCATTCAGTGCGCAACGATCGTTGCCCTGATCGCGATCTTCGCCCCGCTGTTCATGTAATGCACTGAAGGTCGTATAAAAAGGCCTTGCACACAAAACCCCGTCTGCTTTCAAAGAGACAGACGGGGTCTTTCAATATTCTGACGAGTCAATGATTCGCTGTAAAACCGGCACAGCTCAGTTTTTGAGATGGATCAGCCCGCAGCGGTCAGTTCCTCCCAAGTGATAAAACTGCCGCACGCCGTGGTTTTTGATCCATGATTCAGCAAAATGGGCCGCTGTGCCGCATCGCCCAGCAGCGAGAAATCTCCAGTAACAGAATAGTTTCCGCCGGAAGAGTTTGCCCGAACCCGAATCGTGTCGTTATCTATATACTCCCATTTCATAGTGGAATACTTGGAATTGCTAAGGTTTTCAAATGAATCAAATACGATTCCCTCTCCATTCTCCCCAAAGACCATAAACTGATTTGCAATGACCCATATCCCGTTATCTTGTGCCAAAAGGTACTTTTCGACTTCCGCGCGGACCTCCGCGCCAGCAGCTTCGTAGTCATCCCGTCTCACATAGGGATATCTTTTCGTGTCGGTAACAAGTTCTGTTCGTCCCCCGAGCTCCAACCGCAGAGTAACATTTTCCTCCACGCCATCTTCCGAAACGATAATCGCCATGTTATTCTCATCTTCGCTCCGCGTGTAGGTGCAGGGAACATTGTCATGTGTCCCTTCTCCGGTACACTCGAAAACATAGATGTCACCGTCTGCGGAATTTATCCACTCATAGCTGAACGGTCGGTTACTGGCAGTAAAAGCCAGAAAATCGTATTTTTCTCTGGCGTCTCTCAAATCAGAGATATTCTCCACGCTCTCTTTTTCCTCATCGGAGAGTGCATCATACATTTTTTCCGCCTCTTCAATGGCTTCAAAACTAAGCAAAGATATTTTTCCCAAAGAAGAAATTGCTTCTTCCACGCTTTGAACCTGCCTGCTCTTCCCGCAACCGCACAAAGACACGCATAAAGCCAGTACTAAAATCGCAGATATTCTCTTTTTCATTCCATTTCTCCTCCTTAAAATAGAGACCGATATTGGTCATTATTGCTATACCACAAATTCGGTTATCATGTCAAGAGGTAAGGGAGGGACTTGGCATGATTTCGTATGATAAATTGTGGAATACCATGAAGAAACGCAAGATTTCACAATATGCGCTTAAGAAAAAATACGGCATCAGCCCCGGACAGATTACCCGCCTAAAGCGGAACGAAAGTGTCAGCACGCACACAATAGAAATGTTCTGCAAAATACTTTCCTGTGATATCAGCGATATAATGCAGTATATACCGGATGAAACGGACGAGAAATAAGGCCCTGTTTTTGTTTTGATAAGACTAGAACGCAACCCTCCAAAGCAGCATTCTCCGGGGGGGCTGCGCCATATGTGTTGCCACAGGGAGCTTTTCTTAACAGAAAAACGCTGTACGAACTTTCGTTCACACAGCGTTTTCTTTTCTATCGGTTTACCGGCAGACGAGCTCGTCGTTTTCGACGTCCACCGTGAGCGTGCTGCCCGCGGCGATATCGCCGGAGAGGATGGCTCTTGCCAGCAGCGTTTCCACGCTGCTCTGGAGATACCGGCGCAGCGGACGCGCGCCGTAGAGCGGATCGTAGCCGCGCTCGATGATAAGCTCCTTCGCCTTGTCGGTGATACAGAGCTTGAGCGAGCGGTCGGCCAGGCGCTTCTTGAGCCCTTCGACCATGATATCGATGATGCCGGTGAGGTTGTCCTTCGTGAGCGGCTTGAAGAGGATCGTCTCATCGAGACGGTTCAAAAACTCCGGCCGGAACGCGCGGTGCAGCTCACCCATGACGGCTTCCTTCGCGGAATCGGTGATGTTGCCCTCCATATCGATGCCTTCGAGCAGATACTGGCTGCCGAGGTTCGAGGTGAGGATGATGATCGTGTTCTTGAAGTCTACGGTGCGGCCCTGCGAATCGGTGATGCGGCCGTCGTCGAGAATTTGCAGCAGGATGTTGAACACATCCGGGTGCGCCTTTTCGATCTCGTCGAACAGCACGACGCTGTAGGGTTTACGCCGCACGGCCTCGGTGAGCTGGCCGCCCTCGTCGTAGCCGACGTATCCCGGAGGCGCGCCGATCAGACGCGAAACGGAGAACTTCTCCATATACTCGGTCATATCGATGCGCACGATGTTGTGCTCGTCGTCAAAGAGGCATTCGGCAAGGGACTTCGCAAGCTCGGTCTTGCCGACACCCGTGGGGCCGAGGAACAGAAAGCTGCCGATCGGGCGGTTCGGGTCGGCGATGCCGGCGCGGGAGCGGAGAATGGCCTCCGTGACCTTCTGCACAGCCTCGTCCTGACCGACGACACGGCGGTGGAGATAATCATCCAGATGCAGGAGCTTTTCGCGCTCGCCCTCGACGAGGCGCGCCACGGGGATACCCGTCCAGCGCGCGACGATGGCGGCGATTTCCTCCTCGGTAACGGTGTCGTGCACCATGGAGTTCTGCTTCTTCTCCTCCGAGGCTTTCACGGCCTCGGCGAGCTTTTTCTCCAGCGCGGGCAGCTCGGAGTATTTGAGCCGGGCCGCCGTTTCATACTCGTAGCGCAGCTGCGCGTTTTCGATGTCCGCGTGGAGCTTTTCGATCTCGCCCTTGAGCTTTTTGACCTCGTCCACGCTGTTCTTTTCACTTTCCCAGCGCGCTTTCATCTCATTGAACTTGTCCTTGAGATTGGCGAGCTCTTCGCGCAGCTTGGCGAGACGATCCTGGCTGAGCTGGTCGTCCTCCTTCTTGAGCGCCATTTCCTCGATTTCGAGCTGCATGATCTTGCGGCGGATGCCGTCGAGCTCCTCAGGCATGGAATCGATCTCCGTGCGGATCTGGGCGCACGCCTCATCCACAAGGTCAATGGCCTTATCGGGGAGAAAACGGTCGGTGATGTAGCGGTTGGAGAGCGTCGCGGCAGCGACAAGCGCGTTATCGTGGATACGCACGCCGTGATAGACCTCGTAGCGCTCCTTCAGACCGCGGAGAATGGAGATCGTGTCCTCGACCGTCGGCTCATCCACCTGCACGGGCTGGAAGCGGCGCTCGAGCGCAGCGTCCTTTTCGATATACTTGCGGTACTCGTCGAGCGTCGTGGCGCCGATGCAGTGCAGCTCGCCGCGGGCGAGCATCGGCTTCAAGAGGTTGCCGGCGTCCATGCTGCCCTCGGTCTTGCCCGCGCCGACGATGGTGTGCAGCTCATCGATGAAGAGGATGATGCCGCCCTCGCTCTTGCGGACTTCCTCGAGCACGGCTTTGAGCCGTTCCTCAAATTCGCCGCGGTACTTGGCGCCCGCGATCAGCGCGCCCATGTCGAGTGAGAAAATGGTCTTGTCCTTGAGTCCTTCGGGCACGTCGCCGCGCACGATACGCTGCGCCAGCCCCTCGGCGATGGCGGTTTTGCCGACGCCCGGCTCACCGATGAGCACAGGGTTGTTCTTCGTTTTACGCGAGAGAATGCGGATGACATTCCGGATCTCGTTATCACGGCCGATCACGGGGTCGAGCTCGTTTTCGCGGGCGCGCTTGACGAGATCGGTGCCGTATTTGGCGAGAGCATCATAGGTGCTCTCCGGGTTATCGCCGGTCACGGGACCGGTCTTGACCTTGGAAAGCGCCTCGGTGAAGGCGGTCTTCGTGATGCCGTGGTCGGAGAAAATACGCTTGATCGCCGGCGTGGCGGCGGCGAAGATGCCGATCATCAGATGCTCGACGGAGATGTACTCGTCGCCCATCGATTTAGCGGCTTTCTCGGCGGCATTGATGGCGCGGTCGCACTCCGGGGAGAGATACACCTCGCTCACATTGCCGACCTTCGGCAGCGCGGCGATGGCGGTATCGAGCTCGGAGAGGACGGCGTTGCAGTCCACCTTCATTTTGCCAAGCAGGGACGGAATCAGCCCGCCGTCCTGATCGACGAGAGCATAGAGAAGATGCTCGGGGGTGATATAGTTGTTGCGGTTTTCCTCCGCCATGGATTTGGCGGTGCGGACCGCGTCCAGACTTTTCTGGGTGAATTTTTCAGCGTTCATGAAAATCCCTCCTTAATAAATTAAGAGAAGAAATGGTATACAGGATTAAATCAGCACGGCGGCGCGGCGCATCTGCGTGAACCACTCGCGCTCGATAGCGCGCGCATCCAGCTCGCCGCTCACATAGCCCTTCATCAGCCGGTCAAAAAGCTGGATGTATTCGCTGATGGCCTGCGCCAGCTCGTCGGCGGTGCAGTCCTTGGTGGGCGGCGCGATGGAACGGACGAATTTGCCGTCGTACAGCGCATACTGCCGCTCCGTTCCGGCGGGCAGATGCGTATCTTCGATACGCTTCCAGAGCCGGAAAAACTCCGTCATCGCGCGGATGAGCGCTTCGGACTGCGTGCGGAAGAGCACCGTCAGCTCGCCGATGGAGTTTTCGTCGCCGCCGTGCAGCTCCAGCTCGTACTTGACCGTCGGGCGGTATTTATACTGCAGAGAGCTTTTGAGCGACATCGTGCTGCTGTTCGGTGAGAAAAACGGCACAAGCTCACGCGAGGGGCTGATGAGCTGCTCGAGCGCGGAGAAAATGTCGTTGATGCGGCGCTCCGGCGTCGTATAGTTCACATATTCGGCGAGGATCTGATTGATGAGATTCGACCGGCTCGTCCCCAGTCGGTGCGCGAGCGCGTTCACCTCGCGGACGACCTCCTCGTTGAGCATCAGACTGTACAATGTCTTTTTCAAAAGGAACCATCTCCTTTGACCTATTTTGACCTTTTGATCATAGTATAGCACAAGAAAAACTTTTGTCAATAGTTTTATATAAATTATTTTTCAAATTATATTTTCTTTGTCGCGGTTTTCAGCATTTACTTTCCACAGGAGGTTCGTCTCCCCGCGCGAACCCCCCCTCCGTCTTTTGCCTGCGGCAAAAGACACCTCCCCTGTTA
>ERZ780226.545-NODE-545-length-33655-cov-4.439196_pt1 | contig 33655 bp, 26 predicted proteins | sample MGYA00511165_ERZ780226 | MGnify/ENA primary metagenome ERZ780226 (study PRJEB29588, sample SAMEA2152373) | human gut metagenome | biome: human gut; feature: human-associated habitat; material: faeces | place: Denmark | collected 2008/2010 ...
GCCCTCTCCCCCGACCCTGACGACGCCCGTCCTCATTTCGCCGGTCGTGGGGTCCAGATAGTATCGTGAGTTTCCGAGTTGCAGCCAGCCTTTGCGCAGCGCATGGGTTGTGGGATCGTAATAGTATTTCTTTCCGTCTTTACTCACCCAGCCAGAATTGGCGTTCTGAGCGGGGTTTACCGGTTGCTGCTGTTCCGCCGAGGAATCGGATTTGCGTCCAGTGTTGTCTGCGGAAGATGAGTTGTTCGGTATGGCATTGGGTGTGGAAGACGAACCCCTCCCTGCGCTTTCCGAGGACTGGGCGGTGCCTTCCGGGGCAGTGGAAGCCCCATGGCTCTTGCCTTGCGCAGTGTCCGTTGTCTCGTTTTGCGCGCCTTCCTGCGAGGAAGCGATGGACTGCAGTGGAGTGGAGGGAGCGTCTTCTGCGACAGAGCTCTCGTCTGCTACGGCTGAGACACTTGAAAGATGCACCGCCAAAAGAAGCGTGATAAAGACGCCCACGAATGTTCTTACGCGAAATACGGAGGACATGCCAATCACCTCACTGTCACCTCGGCGCGCCGAGATATTGCGTTGCCTCTTGGGTTCGTTGTCAAAATTATAAAACAGCCGCCGCATCGGGTGTTCTAGAGAAGCGGACTTGTCTAGTGAGAAGCACGTATTGAATCGTTTCTTGAAATAAAAGATCTGCACGCCTTCTCTGCTCTCGCGTGTCGATATGTTATCCACGAGGGAGAGCATGAAGAATCGTGAGGTATCGCGCTGCTTATCTTTTTCTGCGTTTGAGACTCCGGCAGCCTCAGCTTCTCCCGGTAGGCCTGCTCAAGGCTAGAAGAGGCCTGGCCAGCGTCTTCGCTGCACGATAAGTCCTGGACTGCGCGATGCCGGAGGCTCTCGTGCGCAGCGCCTCGATTCTGTTTGCCTCGGTGCGCAGGATGAGGAAGGCCCCTTCATCGGGCTCGCAATGCCTGATGATTTCGACGGTTCTGGCGGCAGCAACGTTGATGGCATCCTCGTGGACGGCGTCGGCTGCAGCGCCGTTCTCTCCGTCGGCATCGCCGGATACCGCTTCGGCAGTTAGCCCCATATCGTCGAGCCCGCCTTCTTTCAGTGCACGGTACACCCCTAGGAACGCGTCGGGGGTCTGGAGTCCCAGCATGTTTACGTGTACGCAGAGCGTGCACCACTGCACATACGTCTTTTCGTAAGTGTCCATCAGCTCGTGAGACTTCAGATAGGCGCGCAGAAGCTTGCAGCTCTCGATGAAATCGTAGGGATGCTGGTCGAGTGTCTGAGTACTGCTAGAGCTTCCGCCGACGCGATAGGTGTACAACCTCTTGTCCAGAAGGGCGATGCGCCGCGCAGATGCAAGGGCGCTGCATGTGAACGCAAGGTCCTCGGTGCGGTACAAGGCGGGAAACTGTATGCCGTTGTCTGCGAGAAACTCGCGTCTGAACAGCTTGTCCCACGGCCAGTTTCGAAATGACCCGAACAGGTTATCTGCGTGCTCGTGTGGGTCAAAGACGGAGGGATACTCTCTCGGGTTCCATCGGTCGGGGCTCGGGTATGTTGCACCCGTCTTCATGTTATGATGTCGCGCCTGCCAGATGACGATGTCGGCTTTCGTTTTTCGCGCGAGGCCGTATGCGCGCTCGACCATGTGGGCATTGATTTCGTCATCAGCATCGACGAATCCGATATACGCGCCGCGTGCATGAGCTATCCCGGCGTTGCGGGCAACGCCGGGACCTGCCGCCTCTTGGCTGATGATCTTGAATCGGGCGTCGCCGACTATCTCGCGCTCGAGCGCATCTGCAGTTCCATCGGTTGAGCCATCGTCGACCAGTATCACTTCGAACTCGCGAAAGGTCTGCGCTTTTAACGAGGCAACGAGTGTGCTGGCGTAGCTTTCTGCGTTGTGCAGGGGCACGACAATCGAAACGGCTGGGGAACCTATCTGGGCGTTTGCTGTGGTCTCTCGCGTCGAAAGCATTCTTCGCCGTCCCCCTTGCTATAGAATGGGATATTGACAATCGAATGTATGGTAGCGCACTCGCGCGAACTCAATTGGAAGAAACGATGAGGCTGTTTTCACGACACAGGGCAATTCCAGGTATGACGCCGCGGGTATCGGTTTTGGTCCCCGTCTATAACGCTGAACCATTCCTAAGGGAGTGCCTTGATTCGCTTGCCGCCCAAACGCTTGCGAGCATCGAATTCATCTGCGTCGATGACGGCTCCACCGATGCTTCTTCAGAAATCCTCTCGGAATATGCGCTCGCTGACAGCCGCTTTCGTATTGTCAGCAAAAGCAACACCGGGTACGGCGACTCGATGAATCGGGGCATCCAAGCTGCGCGGGGAACATACATTGGCATCTGCGAACCGGACGACTTTGCCGACCGCCATATGTTCGCCGATTACCTCGCTGCTGCAGAAAAATACGACGCCGATCTGGTAAAGAGCAACTACTACGAGCATCGGAATGACGGCCACAGGGACAATCTGGAGCGCATCTTCGATGCGTTTCCATATCAGCGCCCGTTTGCCCCGTCACAGCACATCGACGTCGTGCGCGTACGTCCGGCGATCTGGTCGGCTCTGTATCGCAGGTCGATGATCATTGACAACGGCATACAGTTCAGCCCCACGCCGGGTGCATCGTTCCAAGACACGTCGTTTGTCCAGCAATGCTGGGTGGCCACGCGCCGCGCCGTGCTGCTGAAGAAGGGGTACCTGCACTATCGCATGGACAATGCCGCGTCCTCATCCAAATCGGGCGACAAGGTGTTTGCCATTTGCGGAGAGTACGAGCGCACATTCGAATTCCTGCGCAGGCGGGGCAATGCGGACCTGCATACGTTTGGCCCCATCCTGAATGCCATGCGTTTCGATGGCTACACCTGGAACTACGATCGCATCTCAGCCGAGCACCACGAGGAATTTGCTCAGCGCTGGGCCGACGACATGCGCGAGGCTAAAGCAGAAGGACTTCTGGACGAGTCCATGTTGTCCGAGCGCTACCGCCAGCGGCTTGCCTTGCTTCTGAGCAGCCCCGACGAGTTTTGCCGACGCTACCCCGAAGGGATTGAGCTGTAATGTCAAAAACCCTCGGAGCGCCCGAAGCTCCTCTGGTAACGGTGGTAATTCCCTCCTACAACGTCGAAGCATACTACGCGGAATGCCTGCAGTCGTTGCTTGACCAGACCTATGCTAATTTCGAAGCCCTGTGCATTGATGACGGGTCGACTGACAACACGGTCGCGGTTGGAAAGCGCACGGTTGGAGACGACCCCCGTTTCGTGTTTGTGGAGCAGAAGAACGCAGGGCAATCTGCGGCGCGCAACGTTGCACTCGATCGTGCACGGGGTGTCTACGTGCTCCATCTCGACTCTGATGACTATTACACTCCCGATGCCCTGGAACTGCTCGTCGCAAAGGCGCAAAACGAAGAGCTTGATCTACTGTGCTTCTCTGCGTCGACGTTCTACGAAACACGGGAGCTCAACAGAACTCATCCCGAAAATCAGGATGATCGCCGCGATATCGAAGGCGTAATGGACGGCTGCCACCTGTTTGCCGCTTTCGAACGTGTCGATTCGTTTCGTCCCTCGGCCTGCCTGTTCATGTATCGGCGCGAGATGATAGAAGACGCGGGGCTGCGTTTCGAGGAAGGCATCATCCACGAAGATCTGTTGTTCACGATGCAGGTGTTCCCGCTGGCGCAGCGCGCGGCGTTTCTAAACCGCGTCCTGTACAAGCGGCGCATGCGGGCAGGGTCGACTATGACTAGCGCGCGCAGTATCAAAAACGTACAAGGGCTGTTTACGGTGGCCGAGAAGCTCGAGACATGGTTCGACGCGCATCAGGATGAGCTGAGCCAGGAATACTGCGACGCTTTCTGCCGCCGTCTGTTCGACACGTGGGAGACCGTGGCGCGCGACGTGCCTGTTGTAGGAGAGGAGAAGATCAAAGAATTCCGCGACACGCTGAGTCCTGCTCAGCGCCGCTCGTTTAATCTGCACGTCTACGAGCTCGGAAAATGCCTCGACCGCGTCTACAGCAGCATCCACGAAAGCAAGACCTTCAAGGTGGGGCACGCCATCATGGCATTCCCCGTATGGCTGAAAAGCCGCTTCGTGCTCCCCAAATAGCCTAGTGGAAAAACCGCCCAGCGTTTGTGCGCTCTGCGGCTAGGCTTGCGCGGGAAACATTCATGCTAGAATCTTACGGTTCATTTGTGGAAATAACGACGGGGTGAGGCAAGGACCTTTGCTTTCGACGCTTACAACGATATTGAAGGACAACTGGGAATGGCGTGGCCAGATTTGCCGCCTGTCGTTGTTTGAACTGAAGAAAAAAAGTCGCGGTGCGGTTCTTTCGTGGGCATGGTTCTTCATCAAGCCCGCGACGTATATCTTTTGCTTCTGGTTCGCTCTCGACGTCGGGCTGCGTGTGGGGAATGGCGGCGCTTCTGCTGGCGACCCGCCTTACATTCTTTGGCTTACCGCCGGGCTCATTCCCTGGTTTTTCATGCAGGACATGCTCAACCAGGGATGCGACGTTATGCACCGCTATCCGTATCTGGTTAACAAGATCAAGTTTCCTCTCAGCGGCATTTCAACCATCTTCACCGCCGCTTCCATGCTCGTCCACTTGATGCTCCTGGTTGTGCTGTTTGGCATTTACTTACTGTGTGGAATGCCATGGGATGTGCATTTGCTGCAGCTGCCTCTCCTGCTCGTTTTGCTTCTCGTGTTCTGGGATTGCTTTTCTATACTGTTCTCGCAGCTCTCGGCGATGAGCAAAGACGTTAAAAACCTCATCCAAGCGTTTTCGACGCCCATATTCTGGCTTTCGGGCGTCATTTTCAATGTGCGAAGCGTCCCCATCGACTGGATTCAGGGGATTCTCAACTACAACCCCGTAACCTTTTTTGTCACTGCGTATCGCTATGCCTTCTACGACCGAATCTGGTTTTGGGAAGACCCCGGCCTTTGCATCGGCTTCGCGGTCGTCTTTGTGGTCACTGCGTTACTTGCCCTTTTGGTGTACAAGAGGTTCAACGAGGAGGTGGCTGATGTCCTCTAGCCAAGCAGCACAGCTCAGCGATGCCAAGAGCTTGCACAAGGCGTCCGTCAACAACGAAGTGGTTATTGACTTCTCACATGTCACCAAGACGTACAACTTGTACAAAAACGATCGCGGGCGGTTTCTGGGCATCTTCAACTACAAAAAGCGCGGCCAGTTCCTGGGCAGCGTAAACGCGAGCGACGATTTGTCGTTTCAGGTAAAACGTGGCGAGGCCGTCGCGTTTCTGGGCCTGAACGGTGCTGGCAAGAGCACGGCGCTGAAGATGATCACCGGTGTCACGCATCCGACGAGCGGGCAGGTGATGGTGAAGGGGCGCGTCTCGGCACTGCTCGAGCTCACGGCAGGTTTCGACATGCAGCTCACAGGACGCGAAAATATCAGCTTGCGGGGGCAGATCCTCGGTCTCAAGCGTGACGAGATTAAGAAGATAGAGCCACAGGTCATCGATTTTGCCGGCCTGGGCCTGTATATCGACCAGCCCATGAAGAGCTATTCGAGCGGTATGAAGGCGCGTCTGGGCTTTGCATTTGCCGTCGCCATCGATCCCGAGATACTCGTCGTCGACGAGGCACTTTCCGTGGGCGACCGAGCGTTCCAGAAGAAGTGCATCGCTCGTATCCGCGAGATTATGATGGACGAAAACGTCACTGTTCTTTTTGTCACACATGCCTCGTCCACGGCAAAGGAATTCTGCAGTCGCGGAATCGTTCTCGACCAGGGGAAAAACGTGTTCGACGGCACCATAGAAGACGCGATTCGTTATTACGAAGACGAGATTGTCAGTGCATAGAGAATCCGGATTATTCGGAATATGGAATAGGTGGGAGAGATGATTTTTGCGGAAATACTGGCTGGAGGCATCGGCAAGCGCATGGGGGATCCCGATCGCCCGAAGCAGTTCATGATGTTGGGTGACAAGCCAATATTAATTCACACACTCGAGAAGTTCTGTGCTGCGGCCGATTTCGATGCGGTTGTTGTCGTGTGTCCCGAGGAATGGATCCAGCAGACGACCGACTTGGTCGATCGCTACCTGCCCGCATTTGACAACGTCAGGGTGGTCGCTGGTGGAGCTCAGCGCTATGACAGCGTCATGAATGGCCTCAAGGCAATTGAAGCAGAGTTCGGGGTCGACGAGGATGCCATCGTGGTGACTCATGATGCAGTCCGCCCCTTCGTCACTCATCGCATGATCGCGGAGAACATTGCCGCTGCCCAGCAATACGGTGCGTGCGATACGGTTATCCCCGCGACGGACACCATCGTTCACAGCATGGACGGCGCTGTGATTGCCGACATTCCCAAGCGCGCGGAATACTATCAGGGGCAGACGCCCCAGTCGTTCAAGATGCTGAGCCTGAAGAAGCTCTACCACCAACTTACGGATGAGCAGAAAAGCATCCTCACCGACGCCTGCAAGATATTTGCCGCTCAGGGCGAGCTGGTTGCTCTTGTTCAGGGCGATGTGTCTAACATCAAGATTACCTATCCGCACGACCTGCGTGTTGCTCGTGCAATGCTTGCCGATGAAATAGGAGCTATCGATGCTTAACCGGGTATATCGACTCGCGTCCCCGCGCTTGTTCGAGCCCGTGGAAACCGAGATCGATCTGAATCAGTCCGAAGTGATCGTGCGGCCCACCTATTTGTCCATTTGCAATGCGGACCAGCGCTACTATCGGGGGCTTCGCGATCCACAGGTGCTTGCCAAGAAACTGCCGATGGCCTTGATTCACGAAGGCATCGGCGAGGTGGTGGCTGACCGCACGGGTGGTTTCCGCCGCGGAGAGCGGGTGGTCATGCTGCCCAATGCGGCAGTCGAGACAGATGACGTCATCGGCGAGAACTACCTGCGGTCGAGCACGTTTTCTGGCAGTGGGGTCGATGGGTTCATGCAAGAGTACGTGGCTCTCCCCGCGAGCAGGGTCCTCCGTCTGCCGGACAGTCTGGACAATGAGGTCGCGGCGTTCACCGAAATCGTGAGCGTGGCCGTGCATGCGGTCACCCGCTTCGAATCCCTTGCGCACTCTCGTCGGCAAACAATCGGCGTGTGGGGCGATGGAAATTTGGGATTCTTGGTTGCCGCAGTGCTCAGGGCCGTATTACCCAATTCGAGAATCTGTATTGTGGGACGGAACCAGTACAGACTCGACGAGTTTTCTTTTGCGGACAAGACCTATCTGACTTACCAGGTCGATGGCATGCTTGAGGTCGACCATGCGTTTGAGTGCTGCGGCGGTGACGGGTCGGCGGCGGCGATTGACCAGATAATCGACGTGATTAAACCCGAAGGCACCATCTCGTTGCTGGGGGTCTCTGAAAACAGGGTGCCTATCAACACTCGTATGGTCTTGGAGAAGGGCCTGCGCTTGTTTGGTAGCAGCAGGAGCGGGCGCGGGGACTTCGAGCGCGTGCTGGATATTTATGCTGGCCACCCGCGTTTAATGGCATATCTGTCGACGCTCTCAAATGAAGTGCTGCCGGTTAGATCGATTGAGGATATCGCAGCTGCATTCGAGACCGACCTGCGAAAAAGCATGGGCAAGACAGTTATGAAATGGGAAATGTAGCATACATAACGCTGCTGATGTCGACGAAAGCGTTATCGAAAGGCAGATCACATGCGTGCACTGAATGGATACGTGCGCTGAACGGATGGATAGGGCTCCTAGATGAATCAAAAGAATATTAATACGACGGAAGAGAAGATTGACATTAGCGTCATTATTCCAGCGCATAATTCGGAGCGCACCATCGAGCGAGCAATTAACAGTGCATTAAGTCAAATTAGCCCTCGCTGCTCACTTGAAGTCATCGTTGTTGATGATGGTTCCAGTGATAGTACGTTCAGCGTATGCGAGCATTCTTTTGGAAACAATAGTAATGTCGTGCTGGTACATCAGGATAACATGGGCGTGGCGGCTGCAAGAAACAATGCAATGGATATTGCAAGAGGTAGGTACATATCGTTTCTTGACAGTGATGACTATCTTAAACCGGCCACTCTCGATTCTTGCATCGAGTTTTTCGATATACACTATTCTGAAACTGACGTGGTCACATACCCCATGATTATTAATGCACATGGGAAAAAACGTTCGCATGTACGCGAGGAAGTACTCGATAAAACCGGAGTGTACGATCTAACGAGACGTGAATATGCATTCTCTTTAATCACAAATGTGAATGTTGTGATTAAAAACAGCGAACAGACGCCGCGTTTTAACGAGGAACTCATCGTTCACGAAGATGAGCAATTTTTGATGTCGATTCTATTAAGAAAGCAAACGGTAGGTTTTTGTAAGGCTGGTGCGTATTGTTACGAACAGAACTCAAGTTCTGCAATCAACACAAAAATGCACCCGTTTTACCAATTCGAAAACAATATAGGGTTTTGGGAGGAATTTTTTTCGCAATATAAAATAGCGCCTATTTATCTCCAAGCGTCTTTCCTCAATGAGATTAATTGGAAAACGCGCGAGGATGTACTGTTTCCGTACCATTATTCACCGGAAGATTTCTCTGTTGCATACCAGCGAATAAGAAATCTAATGAAAAAGGTTGAAGACGAACTTATCATCAACTGCCCTCGTTCGGATAAATATTTAAATCAGTTTTTCCTTAACCTGAAATACGATACGTTAGATGTGAGTATATCTTCAAAGGGGACAGCCCTGAGCAAAGACGGCACGCTGCTAGAATTTAGCCCGCAGTGCGAAGCCATTTTATATAGGACTCGTTTTGACTCTTCTGGCAATTGGATAGCTTGTGGAACACTCAAGTCAACAGCTTTCAGCTACCTGGGAAAACCGAGTCTATTTCTCATAGAAGAGAGAGTTGATGGCGGAGACGTGACCACCCGTCTTGAACTGACCCCATCATCTCGGAGCAGACACCGCAGCCATATACAGACGAATTCTTTTTGGAATTTTCGCTTTAAGGTCCATTGCGGAACAGTCAAGACAATTGCGTTCACTTGCGAGCTGCTTGGAAATAAACTTCCTATGAAATTTAGGTTCTCAACTGGAGCGCAATTTAGTTGGGCCAATAAATCTCTCACGACAGTCCACCAAGGCATTTCCGTTACGTTTTGCCCAGAGGCAAAAATCTTCGCATTTTCGAACAACCTTTCACGGAGAGATGAGAAACAGATTCTTCGCACGGCTGCGAAACGCATGTTTTCAATGAATAAAGTAGCAGGTTTAGTTAAATACTATTTACCTGTGCTACACAAAAAAACGATTTGGCTTTATCACGACAGGACCGGTGTCGGCAAAGATAATTCTTATTACCAATTTTTACATGACTTTTACAAAAACGATGGTGTGGACCGTTACTACGTCACGGGCAATTCGCCCGATTCAATTGCCGAAATGTTCCCTGACAGCGGAATGAGAAAAAACGTTATCCCCTTTGCATCCTCCAAACATAAAATACTCCACTTGAGAGCAGATAAAATAATTGCTTCATATATTGAGCCTCCGAATTGGCGTCCATTTTCAGCAAAAACAATCGCGCGATTTGCTGATGTCATCAACTATGAGGTGGTGTACCTCCAACATGGAGTTCTTCACGCTCATATGCCGTGGAAATATTCTGCTGACCGGCTTGGAGTTGATCGGGAGGTGGTTTCATCGCAATTCGAAGTTGATAATCTTGTCAATAACTATGGCTTCTCGCCTGATCAGTTGATTCCTTCGGGCATGCCACGTTATGACATGATAGAGTCCCCTGAGAGAAAGCAGGGCGGGCTCGATACAATTGTGCTTGCACCCTCATGGCGAAAATATCTCGTTGAGGAGGCGCCTGACTTGTCCTACAAGCCTGTTGAACATGCTTTTTTGCAATCAACTTACTGGAGAGAAACATCGGCATTCCTCAAGAGCGAAGGGCTTTTGCGAATCCTGCGGAGCAATCATATTCAGCTTCGGATTAAACTGCATCCCATCTTTTCTGTCTATAAACATGAATTCGAAGCCCTGACAAATGACATGATTGTCCTAACGGAGGAGGTCAGTCCGCAGGAGTGCGATTTGCTGATTACCGATTATTCCTCATATGTTTTTGATTATGTATACGCTGGTTGTGATATTGCATACTTTTTTCCTGACTTACTTGAGTTTCAAGCTGGCTTGAATGGTTATCACGAACTGGATTTACCTTTAGCCGATGCGTTTGGAGAGGTCGTTACGTCGCATCGAGATTTGTTGGCTTTGCTAGAAAAAAAGGTCAGAGGAGAATGCGACAACAGCAAATGTGCATCTAAAGCAAAAACCTTTTTTCTCTATCATGACAACAAACAAAGAGACAGATTGTATGATGCGTTAATTCAAGATTTACCTAACTGCTAAGAAGCGCAGCTGGGGTCCATTGACACGGGCCTTGTGCTATGTATCCCCCGTGAATGTCATGTTTTTATGAAAATACACCGCGTATTTAGCGGGAGAGGTGCCAAACCTAATCTTGAGCTTTCGATAGGGGGGCAATCGAAAACTGGGACCTGGCGGACTCGGAAAAGGTCGTGCTCCTCCTATTTCAGCAAGGATACCGGAGCTGTTGAAGCGGCCTTCGTTTTCAGGGAGTCCGAAAGCTGCATGTTATTTGGGGGGCGTCGATGAAACTATCGCGTCAATGGCTAATCGCGATAATAGGCGCCGAGAACGAATATAGAAAGGTCTATCAGCGGCCCATGAGACGAATTAACCTATGCGCAGAACAATGATGGCATAAGGGCAGCCAGGTATTTACGGCCTCTTTCCTCGAGATGTGAAGGGAAATAGCGAGTGCTATAAGCACTTATGATAGAGGGCTGACGAAGCGGAGAAAGATAGTAAATGAGCCTTGCTTATGTCACGTTTGACTGGACGCTGTTGCAACAGCGGAAAGAATGCAGGAACAATTAATGTTCATAATAATAGGCTTTGAATTTCGGGGATAACGGATTAATACCCAGAAGAGAGGAAGTATGCAAAGCACGTGAATTCTTTGAAACGGCACATCAAAAATGCTGTTAAGTCGCTTGTTTTGAGCAAGGTGTATCCGCTTGTATACCGGCGCGCCTGTGCCGCCCCCGTCGTTCCGTCGAAGGTCGTGTTCGTCGAGGTGCGGGGCAGCAGTCTTTCCGATAACTTTCGCCTGGTCCACGAACGTCTGAGAGAAGGCGGCCGGCATGACATCAGCGTGCACTTCCTCGGGGAATCAAGCGCCCCGTATCCCGAATACTTCCGCAACTGCATTGCCATGCTCAAGGACATCGCCACGGCACGATACGTCTTTCTCGATGACGCATGCAACGTGATTGGCAGTATCCCCCTTCGCGACGGGACGAAGGTCGTCCAGCTCTGGCACGCCTGCGGGGCATTCAAAAAATGGGGGATGAGCACTGCCGACCTCCTGTTCGGCGGCAGCAGGGAATCGAAGCTGAAGCACCCGCATTACGGGAACCTGTCCCTCGTGACAATCAGCAGCCCGGAAGTTGCATGGGCATATATCGAGGCGATGCATTTGGAATCCACGCCCGAAATCGTGAAGCCGTTGGGCGTCAGCCGCACCGATGTCTACTTTGACCGCGAGTTTCTTGCAGCTGCGCGCGAGCAGGTTGAAGCCAAGATTCCCGCGGCGCACGGCAAGAAAATCATGTTGTATGCCCCCACCTTTCGCGGAAGGGTGGCGAGCGCCTCTGCTCCCACGAAGCTCGATATCGCTCTGCTCATGCGCGAGCTTGGAGGCCAGTACGTTCTCTTGGTGAAGCAGCATCCGTTCGTCAAAAACAGACCGCCCGTTCCCGACGAGTGCAAGGGCTTCGCCTTCGACGTAAGCGACGACTTTCCCATCGACGTGCTGATGGCCGCATCGGATCTCTGCATTTCCGACTACTCGTCGCTTATCTTCGAATACTCATTGCTGAGTCGACCGATGGCGTTTTTTGCCTTCGACAAGGCGGAATACGATGACTGGCGTGGTTTCTACTATGACTACGATGAACTGACGCCTGGTCCGGTTTTCACTGCAACCGAGGAAATCGCCGCGTGGGTGCAGAGCGTGTCCACGTCGTTCGACAGCGCGGAAGTCGACGCCTTCAGGGCCAAGTTCATGAGCGCGTGCGATGGCCATGCGACCGATCGCATTTTGGAAGAGGTCTTCGACTAGCAGTGTGCCGGTACGCTCTCCGTCTGCTGCTCATCGGCAAAGGGCTGCTGCGCGCGCTCGGATGCTTCGATGCAGAATTCCACAAGCTGGGGAGCGATTTCGCCGGTAGGCTCATCGAAAGCGGTGTGGGCGAACAGGGCGAGTTCCTCGCTTGGGTATGCCGACGGGTTGTCGCAATGCCGGTTCAGCATCTCGGCGAGTTCTTTTTGAGTGCGTGCGCACAAATGCGGTGCGATCTCCAGAGGATCCGAGTTCAGACCGGGCGATGTGCGGTAGACGCCGATATCGGGAACGTAGAAGAACACCGGCTTGCCCAGAAGATATGCCTCGTACACGATAGACGAGTAGTCGGTGACCAGCGCATCAGCCTCCAACAGCATGTCGGATACGTTTCCGGGAGCCGACAATCCATCTTCCAGCGGGTGAAACGACCATGCGATAGCTCCCTTGACCTCCTGCTCGAGTGATTCGCGCTTGCGGTACAGGTCGCGAAACGGGTGCCTTGAGGCTTTGCTCTTGCGGAGCGTTGGTGCGAACAAGAACAGAGGCTTTCGTGATGGGTCGCTTTTTGGTGCCGTCTTGCTGCCCATTTCTCTCAGTTCGTCATATTCGGGGCGATTCATGGGAAGCACGCGACTGACAGGGTAGTTGAACGCCTCCGCAAAGGACTTACGGCAATGTTCTCCCGAGCAGATAATCCAAGAATAATTGCGGTGGATACTGAATACATCTGTTACTTCTTCGGAGTGACCCTCTCTCGTGCCGACGCTTTGATATCCGAATTTCTTGAATGCGCCAAACGCATGCCATACCTGGATCACCACGGGCTCGACAGGATAATCGGTGTGCAGGTGCTTATCACGAGACGACGAGAACTCAGGATGAGATTCGTTCTTGAAACGTATTAGGCTGATGATGGGGTCGTAGCGATCGAGCAGGACGATCTTCGCTTGGGAGAGCAGGTCGATTTCCTTGACGACGTGTATGACGTAGCTGGGGAGATTGCGTTTCGAGACCTTCTTCAGGTGCATGCGGGTTTTCCAGCCCCGCTTCTCGAATTCACGTGCAAGGGCCTTGAAGTCGTAGCTGGGCTCTTCCGCCTGGCGGGAAAGGAACAGCGCGTGATCGTCGCGCCGGCGAACAGCACACAATAAGGCATAGAGCAGGTTGATCCCTGCTTTTGATACGGCAACAACAAGACGCCTCACGAGCGTTCATTCTCCCCATACTACAATGTCGTGTTTGTATAACGACTACATGATACTGTGTATTTGCCGGCCATGCGCCCTGTGCTCCCTGCTTTTGTCGGCCTACGGCTTTTCGGAAGGCCACGTATAGATCTTTTCTGCCCTGCGGTACACGAAAAGGAGTGCATGCGAGTAGAATGCCCTTCATGACTGTTCGAACCAAAAGCAATCAAGATATCAATATAAGCGCTCGTGAATATGCACGTGAGTACGCGCTCGGCCGCTACGTGAAGCACAGGAAATCCCTAAAGCGGCGGAGGATCGCGAGGACAATCCTCACTGCGCTCGCGGTGCTTCTGGTGGCTGTCATTGCTGCCGCTGCAGTTTACCTCCATGCTCTCGACTCGTCGCTTTCGCTTGGCGAAAACGCTGAGAGCATGAGGGCGGCACTAACTCCGGCCGAGGCAGGACAACCATATTACGTGCTGTTGCTCGGATCCGATTCGCGCGAGGGGTCGGGGACTTCTTCCAAGCCCGCAGAATCAGGGGACAACGAGCGTTCTGATGTAATAATTCTCGTCCGCGTTGATGAGGCCGATCACTTGGTGAGCATGCTCTCTATACCGCGCGATACGCCCTGGGTTGCAGAAGACGGCACCATCATGAAGATCAATGAAATCTACAACCAAAGCAAAGGGGCGGGTACTATCCGCGCTGTCGAGCAGCTTGCAGGCGTGAAAATATCCCATTATGCCGAGGTCCATTTTTCAGATTTCGAGAATCTGGTTGACGCCCTGGGCGGTATTGATGTAAAGGTGCCAACGAAGCTGTCGTACAAAGATGCGCTTACGGGGGAGAAGGTCACGATTGAGGCAGGCGAGCAACATCTCGACGGCCAGCAGGCGCAGATTTTGGCCCGCGCACGCCACGAGTACGTGAAAAACCAGGATGCAAATCGCCAGAAAGCCGTGCGCGCCATCGCCAACGCCATCCTTACAGAGGTTTCGTCGACTCCCGTGCCCGACATGCCCAAGGTGGTTTTGAGTGCGGCAAATTGCGTGAGCACTGATTTGTCGTCTTTGGAAATACTGAGCTTGGCGGCGAGCTTTCACGGCGGAGCGACCATGTACAGTGGGACCGCTCCCTTCGAGGGCGCAGTCAACGACGCTGCGAGCGGCTTGTGGCTGTGCTATCAAGACGAAGAAGGCTGGTCGAGAGTGATAGCTACTATGGATGCCGATGGAGACCTGGGCAAGGTCTCTTATTCGGGGGATACTGTTACGATTGCTGGAACCGATAAAACGTTTACGCTTAAATAGAAGAGTGGGAAAGCAGAAAAGAGTGGACATGAAAAGGGTATGGGGAATAATCGTCAGCATCTGTGCATGTTGCGTGCTGGTCTTCTCGCTTGCGGGGTGCGGCGGCCAGGAGCAACCGAAGTCTGAGGTTGGGACGATGGAGACCAACGGGTCTCAGACTGTTGCCAGCACGGAACCGTTCTATGTGTTGGTCGTGGGCAATGATACGCGCATCGGCACGATGGAAATCAACAAACCGCAGTATGCTGACGGCAACGCGCGTTCGGATGTAATGATGCTGCTCCGTGTTGACCCCAAGACGTATCAGGTGGCAATTGTCACCGTCCCCCGCGACACCGCGACCACTATCAACGGGCAGACGGTAAAGATTAACGAGGGATACGCACAAGGCGGCATGAATGGTGCGGTCGAGCAGGTGGAAAGCCTGACTGGTGTCGACATCAAGTACTACTTCAACATGACCTTCGTGCAATTCGAGGATTTCATTACCAATATGGACGGCGTGACAGCCGACGTGCCAATCGACATGTCCTTGGTCGATATTGTGCATGGCGACAAAGTCAGTTTGACCAAAGGTGACAACCAGCAATTGAACAACGAAGAGGCGCTGGTCTTGGCCCGTCAGCGCAAGCAGTATGCCGACGATCTGGATGCATGTCGCCAAATCCAGGATCGTCAGATCGTGCAAAGTCTCATAACAAAGGTCGCCTCTCGTCCTTCCGACGAGGCTTCTACGTACGCCAGCATCTTGACAACCGGTTGTGAGACCAACATGAGTGCCGATGAGCTGACTGAATATCTCACTATGTTTATGGACAATGCGTCTTCTCTCTCGTTCATATCGGGCACTGGACCCTACAAGGGCGGCATCGATGCTGCCACGCAGCTTTGGCTCGCGCCTCGTGATGAGAAGACGTGGGCAAAGGTGATCGCTACGATTGAGGCCGGCGGAGACCCAACGACGGTTGTTGCTTTGCCCCGGGTCGCTGCTGCAAACTAGCTCGTTCTTGTTGGCGCATGCTCTTCCGAATGGCGCCACCCCCTTTGTCTGGGGGTGGCGCCATTTGCTTTGTCTCGAGCCGGTTCGCAAATGCAATAATACGGTCGAACGATTTCGTCACTAGGCATCTTAGGAGCGCCCCGTTGAATCACCTGCCGCGTGTCCTCATCCTCATGGCAACCCACAATGCGCAGGTCACCATTGCCAAACAGCTCGACACCATCTTTGGGCAGACGGGCTGCGAGGTCTCGCTGTGGGTAGCTGACGACAGCTCCTCCGATAACACCTACCACATCCTGGAGACCTACGCCGCCGAGCACCAGACCATGCGCATCCTGTTCAACACCGAGCGCAGGGGCGTGGAGCGGCGCATGTTCGACCTGTTTCATGCCTGCAAACCCGACGAGTTCGACTACATCGGCTTTGCCTATCAGGACGAGGAATGGCGTCTGGGCAAACTCGAGGCGGCCAACACGCGCATCTCGGCCAATACCAGCAGGCCAGAGCTCTACTACGGCAATGTGAAGAAGATCGACTTGAACGGCATTCCGCTGGGCAACGACTACGACGGTTACGAGGAATGCGTGGAAAAGCAGGCGAGCCTGCTGCTCGTTCCCAATTGGGCTCATGCGAGCACCATGCTCATGAACCGCGCACTGGCCAAGCTGATCCAGGCGCATCCGGTGCGCGACTACGGACGCGACTTTTGGACCTGGATCCACGCGGTTGCGCTTTTCTGCGGCGGCTACGTGTACGGAGACCTCTCCCACGTGTACGTGACGCGGCGCACGCTCGAGATGGAGCGCTACGACAACGCGCCTGTTCCAGAGACGCCCGAGCAGCGCACCAAGTTTGCCGCAACGCTCCTGCGCGAGTACAAGCCGCAGATGCCGGACGAGGTAGTGGGCGTGGTGGAAGAAGTCGCCCTGCGCCAGGCGTCGGCCAAGTGCCGTGCCTCGTTGGCGCGGCGCGCAGATATCGCCGTCCCTGCAGGTCAGAGCCTCTCGAAGCTGCGTCTGGAGCTTCTAGCGGGCAGGTTGTAGCCCGGGCGCGCTCGCCTTTGCGACTCGCCCCTTAGGGCTCGTCGTTGCCTGCGCCTTCGCTGGATTCGCTCTCGCCGGATTCGCCGCCGCCAGCGTTGCCTGCGTTACCCGTGCTGCTAGAGCCTGCCGATGCGGACCCATTGCCGTTTTCGGTCCCCGTGCTCCGGGTCGGGCCGACGGTATCGGAATCCTGGTCGGGGCCGCTTGCCGCGCCCGTGTCATAATCGCGGTAATGGCGGCTGTCGTACTGGTTGTTCTTGAAGCTGCGCTCGGCAGAGGAGTATTCCGAGCTGCCCTCGTCGTAGCCGGTGAAGTTCCACGTGCTCGAGTCGAGGTACTGGATCTTCTCCGTGGTCGTGGGGAACTCCTGGATCTCGGAATTCTTGAGCGCGGCGTTCATGTACGTGCGCCAGATGGGACCGCAGGTGGAGCCGCCGTACTTGCCGGTAGCCTTTTCCTCGCGGTAGCCCGCCCATACGGCAGTTGCCAGCTGTGGGGTGTAGCCGCAGAACCACAGGTCGCGGCCATGCTCGGAGGTGCCGGTCTTGCCGGCGGCCTCTTGGCCGGAATACAGGCTCGCGGATGTGCCGGTGCCGTACTCGACGACCGTCTTGAGGATGTCGGTCGCCTCGGAGGCAATCGCGGCAGAAAACGCGCGCGTGCCCTGCGTGTACTTGTGCGAATAGACCGTCTTGCCCTTGGAGTTAACGATATCCGTCACGGCAACCGGCTCGTGGTACATGCCGCCGTTGGCGATGGTCGCGTACGCGCTCGCCATCTCCAACGCGTTCACGCCCTGGGCGCCCAGGGTGAGCGAGTCGTAGGGCTGCAGGTCTGAGGTGATGCCCGCGGCATGTGCCATGTCCACCACGCTCTTCGCGCCGATGCCGTGGATGAGACGGCCGTACACGGTGTTGACGGAGTAGGTGGTGGCCTCGCGGATGCTCATATACCCGCCGCCTTCGCCTTCGGAGTTGTTGACCGTCCAGTTGGTTCCGATGGTGGCGGGGCTGTCGGCATTGATGTAGGTGTTGTCGGGGTCCACGCCCGCCTGCAGCGCGGCGAGCAGCGTGAACGTCTTGAACGACGAACCCGCCTGCCTGCTCATCTGCGTTGCCAGGTTGAATTGGCTCGCGCTGTAGTCCTTGCCGCCCACCATGGCGACGATATTGCCGTTGCTCGGGTCGATGGAGACCAGTGCGCCGTCAAACCCGGAGTCCTGGTACTTCAGGCCGTCTTGGACCGCCTTGTTGGCAGCCTGCTGGTCGTTTACGTCGAGCGTCGTGTAGACCTTCAAACCGCCCTTGGAAAGCTCCGATTCCGAGAACTTGCCCGAGTCTTCGAGCTGCTGACGGATGTAGTCCACAAAGTGCGGGGCGATATTGGCTATCTCGTCGTCTTTGGCGGAGGAGCTGGAGAGCTTGGGCTGGTCGTTGATGGTGGCGTCGTACTCTTCTTGGGTGATGTAGCCGTTGGAGAGCATGCGGTTCAAAACGGTGGCGCGGCGTTTGAGCGCGGCATCGTAGTGCTCGCGCGGGTTGTTGGCGTTGGGGGATTGCGGGATGCCGATGAGCAGCGCCGCCTCCGAAAGCGTCAGGTCCTTTGCGCTCTTGCCAAAGTAATCGCGTGAGGCCGCCTCGATGCCGTAGCAGCCGTCGCCGTAGTTGACGACGTTCAGGTACATCGTGAGGATTTCGTCTTTGGAGTATTGCTCTTCGACCTTGCTCGCAATGTACATCTCGCGGACTTTGCGCTGGACGCTGCGCGTGGTCATCTCGTCGAGCAAGACCGTGTTGCGCACGAGCTGCTGGGTGATGGTGGAGGCTCCTTCGGAGGTGCCGCCCGCGTTCAGGTTGACGAACAGCGCGCGGATGATGCCCACCGGGTCGATGCCGCTGTGGCTGTAGAAGCGCTCGTCCTCGGTTGCCACCGTGCCCTCGAGCACATAGGGCGAGATCTCGTCCTCGTCGACGTCAATGCGGTTTTCAAGGGTGATTTTGCCGAGCACTGTGGTGCGGTCGTTTGCGTAGATGGTGGTGATGCCGGACTCCGTGTAGGACTCGAGGTCGGAATAATCGGGCAGGTCCGAAAGCCAGCTGCTCACCACGATGCCGGCGGCGACGACGCCAAAGATGATGACGCCTGCAATTGCTCCGATGACGGTCATGACTGTGACGGAACGGCGCTGTGCCCGATCGCGGCGTTTGCGCTTGCTGTGTAACGACGCCACACGGCCTCCTATACTGCGTTTCTGCTGCTGCATCTGCAGAGTCTGTTGCTTGCATTATGCCCTAAAAACGGGCTGTATGCAGGTCAGCTGGGCATTGGGGGAGTGTAATCCTTTCAGACTAACTTCAGGCGGAGCACATACACTTCTCATAACTTAGAATACGGTTGGCCCCAGTCGTGGACCGGCTGCAGAGAAAGAGACCGGTATGAACGTTCTGATTGCAGAAGACGAGGTGCGCTTGGCAAACGCCATCGCGCAGATCCTCCGCGAAAACAAGTATCAAGTAGACGTCACCTACAACGGCAAGGACGCGCTGGCCTACGTTACCGGCGCGGACTACGACGTGTTCGTGTGCGACGTGATGCTGCCCGGCATGGACGGCTTCCAGATTGTGCACGAAGCGCGCAAGCAGGGGGTGAGCACACCCATCATCATGCTCACGGCTCGGACGTCGCTGAGCGACAAGGTAACCGGGCTCGACGCCGGTGCCGACGACTACCTCACCAAGCCCTTCCAGCCCGCAGAACTCATGGCGCGTCTGCGCGCGCTGACCCGCCGGCAGGGCGAGCTGGTCGTCGACGAGCAGACGGCGGGGGATCTCAAACTCGGGCTGAGCACGTCCGAGCTGTCCTGCAACGGCAAGACGGTCACGCTCTCGTACAAGGAGCTCGAGCTCATGCGGCTGTTCATGTCGAACCTCGCGCAGACGCTTCCCAAAGAAACCCTCATCGCGCGTGTCTGGGGCGTGGATTCCGATGCGGACGACAACAATGTAGAGGCCTACATCTCGTTTCTGCGCAAGAAGCTCAAGTACCTGGGGTCAAGCGCGCAGATCGTGACGCAGCGCAAGGTGGGGTACCGTCTCGAGGCCCCCGCGGGCGAGTAGGCTGCGAAAAAGATGCTCAAGAAATTCAGACGACGCTTCATCCTCATCACCATGGTGCTCGTGGGCATTGTGTCGTTTATCGCCTTTGCGGTGGTGGGGTTCAATAACTACAGCACCATGAAGGGCGATGTGGAGCATACCCTCGAGATGGCGGTGAGCGATACCGGCTCGACGCAGTCGTTTCCGGGGTTTGGGCGCGGCAAGGGCGGCGGGGATGGCTGGCACGGGCAGGGGGAGCGCATGCGCAACATCCCCGTGCTCGCGGTGACCATCTATCTCGACAACCCGGGCTACATTGTCACGGACGCGTCTTCCACGGCGGTCATCGAGGACAGCGACACGCTGCAGGACGTGGTCACGGCGACGCTTGCCGACGGGGCAGAGAGCGGTAAGCTCGCCGACTACGGGCTCTATTACCGGCTCTCCACCAGCAGCACGAGCTACCGCATCGCGTTTGTGAGCGCCTCGCAGGTCGAAGGGGAGCTGCTACAGTCCCTCGGCGTGCTCGCCGCGTTGTGGGCGGTCCTCATGCTCGCGATCTTCGCGATTACCGTGTTCCTGTCGCGCTTCGCGACGCGTCCAGTAGAGCGGGCTTGGAAAGACCAGCAGCGCTTCATCGCGGATGCGAGCCACGAGCTCAAGACGCCGCTCACCATCATCATGGCCGATGCGGCCATTCTGGCAGACAACCCCGATGCCACGGTCAGAGAGCAGGGCGCGTGGGTCGAGGGCATCTCCGCAGAGGCAACGCGCATGCAGCATTTGACGGAAGACATGCTCACGCTTGCCCAGGCAGATGCGGGCATCGATACCAAGCAGCTCATGTCGGACGTCGACTTGAGCTCGGTCGTGGAAGGCCAGGTGCTGCAGTTCGACGCCGTCGCCTTCGAGCGCGGCCTCACGATCGAAGACGAGGTCGAAGAGGGACTGCACGTGCAGGGCGACGAGATGCGCCTCGAGAGCGCCGTCAAGACGATTCTCGAGAACGCGTGCAAGTACTCGGAGCAACCGGGCACGATCGCGCTCAAGCTCGTGCGCGCCAAGAACCAAGCGGTGCTGACCGTCCATAACGGAGGCGATCCCATCCCCTCGGAGGACCTGCCGCACCTGTTCGACCGCTTCTACCGTTCGGACAAGGCACGCACGCACGAGGGCGAGGCGGCGAGTTTTGGGCTGGGGCTTTCCATTGCCAAGTCTACGGTCGAGATGCACGGTGGGACGATTGCGGCGGCATCGGATGCCTCGGGCACGACGTTCACGATCAAGCTCCCGCTTGCCAAATAATCGGGTGTCCGCTGAGCGGAGTTTCCTGCGCTTTGGGAATGTTGTCCGTGACTAACTCGAGGGCGGGGCGGTAGAGTGCCAGTAGCTCATTAGCTACCGAGAAGGCGGCTCCTTTTGGTGCCGTGTAGAGAAGGGAAGACTCATGGCAGTAAAGATTGACCAGGATACCTGCATCGCGTGCGGCGCTTGCGCAGATACCTGCCCGGTAAGCGCTCTGACCGTCAACGATTACGCTGAGGTCAACGAGGACGAGTGCATCGAGTGCGGCGCGTGCATTTCTTCTTGCCCCGTCGACGCGCTGAGCCTGTAAGCTCGAGTACGCGAGCATAGTTTTGTGGTGAAGGCCCGCCTTTCGAGGCGGGCCTTTTGCGTGCTAGGGGGCGTGCGGCGCCGGCTGAGCGGCGGGTGCCACGGAAACACGCGAGGGAGACGGAAATCGGGCGAAAACCGTCACCCTTGGGGCGTTCCGCGGCAAAATCCGTCTCCCTCGGCGGCTTACGCGGCAAAACCAGCTCCTGCGGCACCTGCCTTGCGGGCTGCTCAAAACCCCTGTAACGCCTCCGCGCCCACACTCCGCGTTCCGCTATCATGTAGCGCATGAAGACTGAAGAGATAACAATCGAATCCCTCGCCTATGGCGGGGATGGCGTTGCGCACCTGCAGGATGGGCGCGCGGCGTTTATTGCCGGCGCGCTGCCGGGCGACACCGTGCTCGCGCACATTTCGGAAGACAAAGAGCGCTTCGTGAAAGGCGAGGTCGACCAGCTCGTCGAAGCGTCCCCCGACCGTGTCACGCCTCCGTGCGCGCTTGCCGCGGCGGGACGCTGTGGCGGATGCCCGTGGGCGAACCTTGCCTACGAGAAGCAGCTTTTCTGGAAGCGCCAAGCGGTGGTCGACGCGTTTTCGCGCATCGCAAAGTATGGCGACGAGGCAGCAGACGCCCTTGTTGGCGCATGTGTTGCGAGCCCCAAGCAGTGGAACTACCGCAACAAGGTCGAGTTCGAGGTGGGGCAGGACGTTGCCGGGCGCTTCACCTTGGGCATGCATGCGCACGGCGGGTCGTTTGTCCCGCTCGCTGAGTGCAAGCTGTGCGCGAAGAAGCTCGAAAAGGCCCCGCGCGTTCTGACCGGTTCGCTGCGCTACGCGGCGGGAACCCTCGACCTGGGCATCGAGCGTGTGGGCATCCGCATGTCCGAGCGCACGAAGGACGTCGAGGTCGCGCTGTGGACCAGCCCCGGGCGCTTTCCTCGCGCGAATGTCGCGCGCGTCGTGTCCGATGGTCTGCCGGTAAAACGCCCCGGTGTCACACGCGTGCTGATCAAGGGCGACGCGAAGCGCCGCAAGGTCGTGGGCGTGGAGTCACTCGCGGGGCACGGCTGCTGGAGCGAACGCATTGGCGACTACAAGATGCTGCTGTCGGCACCCTCGTTCTTCCAGGTCAACACACCAAATGCGGAAAGGCTCGTCGGACTTGCTCTCGAGGGGCTCGCTGTCGACGGGCTGGACAGCGTGCTCGATCTGTATTCGGGCGCGGGTACGTTCACGCTGCCGCTCGCAGAGCGCGCGCAGTCGGTTGCCGCCGTCGAGATGGAGGGGTCATCGGTGCGCGACCTGCGGCGCAACCTCGAGAAGAGCAACTTGTGGGCAGAGGTCGTGGGCGGCGACGTGGCCCGCGAGCTCGCGGGGCTGGGCACGGTCGACAAGGTCGTCGTGGATCCACCGCGCAGCGGCCTGGGGCCAAAGGCGGTCGAGGGACTCATCAACACGCATGCATGGCGGATCGCGTACGTCTCGTGCAACCCCACCACGCTCGCGCGCGACATCGTCCAGTTCAAGGATGCGGGATATGAGGTCCGCAGCGTGACGCCGGTCGATCTGTTCCCGCAAACGTACCATGTCGAGACGGTGACTATCCTCGAGAAGCAGAGGTAACCGTGTGGGTCGCGCATGCGACATGGCTGCGGCGCCGTAGAGCAGCCCAGGGGTGACAGGATGAGAGCGGTTCCTGTCACCCTCGGGCTGTCTCGTGGAATGCCCCGTCGCCCTCGCGTGCGTTCGCGGCATTCTCGCGTGCGCGCTGCCGCGAAACAGTTCAAGGGCGACGGAATCAGGGCGTTTTCCGTCACCCTTGGGCCGTCTCATGCCATATTCCGTCTCCCTTGCAGGTTTCCGTGGCGGCACGGGAGGCGCGCTGCCGCGAAACGGTCTGAGGGCGACGTTTCCGAGGCGCTTTTCGTCACCCTTGCACCTTCCCGCGCCATATTCCGTCTCCCTCGCATGATTTCACGGCACTCGTCCGTCCGCCCGCTCGCATGCCTACCGCACGGTGCAAAATCAACAAGAGGAGCCATCAACTTGCCTGCGGACTCGCTATAATACCCACATGTGTCCCCTTAGCTCAGCTGGATAGAGCGTCTGCCTCCGGAGCAGAAGGTCGCGGGTTCGAATCCCACAGGGGGCACCACTTCTCGACGATGCAATCAATAGGCGGGGCCGCTCCTTAAAGACTCTTGTTGCTCTCGCAAGCAGCAGCTGAAGTCGAGTTGCAATAGATAACTTGCATCCGATAGCACGAGTGTCAGCGCTATCGTGCGACTATTTTGTACTGCGGTCGTGATGATCGAGCCTGTCGATGGATATTTGCTGAGAGAGTTCGCGAATTTTCGTTTCGAGCTGAGAAGCGTGCCTGCTGGTCTGAAAACATTTGACCAGCAGGATAAAGATAAAAAACAGGTAGAGGAGATTGACCGGGGCCTGGAAGCCGAGCAGGTCTGAGGCGGCGTATACGATGCCCGGGAAAATGCTGATTATCAGAATCAACAGGGAGATGACTGCCCAGAAGATTGCATCTTCAATTTGCATCTTTGATTTTCTGATGCTGCGCATAATGAATGCAAAGAGGGCAAAAGCGGCAAGAATAAGAATGATTCGAAGAGTGAGTGACACGGTGAACTCCTAGCGGAAGAATTGGACGAATAGCACTGAGAACGCCATGCGCGTCATATATCTTGCCGAATTCCTGAGATTCAGATAGCTTTCGCCGGCGATGCGCTCTGCCATTTCAACCTGAACTTCCTTTATCCGCATGCTGCGTTTTTTTATGAGGTAGGAGAGGGTATCGGGCTCCGGGCCAAGATTCGGCCCCGTTGCCAGCTCTTTTATTGCGCGTTTGTTATAAGCACGCATGCCTGAAGTGGGGTCGTTAATCGTGACGCCCGTGGTTATTTTCACCATCGCCTGGATTAGGTTGTTCCCGAACATGCGTAGGCTGTTAGGCTTTTTCTTGCTTACGAAGCGAGAGCCGATGACGATATCGTTGTTTTCGATTTCAGCCACCAGGCTATCGAGGTACTCAGGCAGATGCTGTCCGTCTGCGTCAAATTGGATTGCGCAGTCGTAATTCTGCTTGAGGGCGTATTTGATTCCCGCTTGGAAAGCTCCTGCGAGTCCGAGGTTGATTGGGAGGTCAAGAAATCTATACCCACGTTTACGGCAGATGTCGGGTGTTGCGTCTCTTGATCCGTCATTTACGACAATGTAATCGTACGCTGGGTAGTTCTGGATGATGTTGTCGACAACGCGCTCGATGTTTTCCGCTTCATTGTAGGCTGGGATTATTAATAACGTTTTCATCTCAGCTGTGTGTCCCCCATGCAAGAATGGCATTTGTTAAAATCAGCTCACTTATTAGAATAATACTAAGTTTATCGGCTCGGAGTCTGCCGTTTCCCTAATCTATGTCATGGCAGACGAAGAGTTTTTTTTGGACAAATAATGGCACACACGTATGCAATTTTCTCTGCGCTTTATTCGCCGCATGTTGGCGGAGTAGAAAGCTTCACCGAAAATCTAAGTAACGAACTGGAATCTGAGGGCAATCACGCGATAGTTGTAACGTCGCAATTAGGGAACAGCCCATCGCATGAAGAAAATGATAACGGAGTTGAAGTAGTACGCTTCCCAAGCAGGCAACTCATGTCTGGGAGATTCCCTATTCCAATCCATAACTCTGAATTTGAGGACGCTATTTCTTTTCTACGGCGTGAGCCAATAGATAGAGTGTTGATTAATACGCGCTTCTACCCACACACTATTGAGGGGCTTAAACTGTCGGAAACGCTTCGTGTACCGTGTGTTCTACTTGACCATGGTTCGGCGTATCTGACTGCCGGGAACGCTGGTGTGGATGCAATCATCCGCCTGTATGAACAAAGTATTACAAAACGCGTGAAGCGATACCAACCAATATTCGCGGGCATTTCCGTGGCAAGCGTTCAATGGCTATCTACTTTCGGAATCGATACCGATCTCGTGATACACAATGCAGTCGACGGGCCGCAGTTCAGAAGTCTAGCGAGCGGGAGAGACTTTCGGACTGAATGCGGTATCTCGGGAGATTATCCCTTGATTGCTTTCGTTGGTAGGCTCGCTCCCGAGAAAGGGCCGGACATAGTTGTTGAAATGGCACGTGAACTTGAGGGCGAGGTAGAGGTTGTTCTTGCCGGAGACGGAGCGATGCGGAAGCGTCTCCAAGAAACAGCGTCCCAAAATGTCCATTTTCTGGGCAACGTGAAACATCCTGATTTATCGGCGCTTCTGCTGCAAGCAGATTTGTTCTGTCTGCCTTCACGTTCCGAAGGGTTTTGCACATCACTCCTTGAAGCTTCTGCCTGCGGAACTCCTTCAGTAATTACCGACGTTGGCGGAGCAAGGGAACTTATTCCAACGCCAGAGTATGGTTATATTGTCTCAGAGATGTCTGCTCCTTCTGTTCTTGAGGCAGTCAGGCAGTATTTTGCCCTCGATGCGAGCGAGAGGGAGCGAATGGGAACTCGTTGCCGGAACCTAGTTGACAACGAGTTCGGTTGGAAGAACACCCTTCGGATGCTGGAGAAGGCCTTTTTACAAGTGACAGATGATAGTGGCGGGGCTAGATTGATGAAAAAAACAGTGGAGGCCAGCATTGAGTGATGCTTTAACATACACTTCCGAGCAGCTTAAACAACTGCAGAAGGTCGAATTCGAGATTCTCGAGGTCATCTCCGAGATTTGCGACAAGCACCATATCACTTGGTGGCTTGAAGGGGGCAGCGCCCTCGGCGCGATGCGACATCAGGGCTTTATCCCCTGGGATGACGACGTGGACCTTGGCATGTTGTATGAGGACTATGTTCGATTCCTTGAGATTGCCCCCCAAGAATTGCCCGCGAACATGCGGCTGGACAATCCTTTAGAAAACAAGCACATGGCATGCATGTTTGCTAAGGTTGTTCGAACCGATACTGTATTTGAGACGTTGGAGACACGAGACGCTGGTTATGATCAGGGCATTTTCGTGGATGTGTTCCCCTATGGTGTTTCTGGATTAACTGGCGCTGAGTATGAGAACCAAAAACAAGCGCTCATTCGCTGCGTTCGCGAGCGTTATTTGTTTGCTAGCGGAAATATTACGGTTCCGGACCGAGGACTCTTGGGCGTTGCTGAGCGGGTGGCTTGTAAAATTGCGCATCCGCTGCTTAGGGCGTTTACTTCCATAGAACAATTAAACGAAAGATTTTGGGAGGCGGCTTTCTTGGGGAATCCCGAACATCGTGAGGCTCGTGCAGGTGACGGCATTATCACATTCTGTTACCCCGAGACTCCGATTCCGTATGAGCGACTGTTTCCAACAGTGGAAGTTCCTTTTGGAAGCGCTTCCTTTCCGGTGTTCAACGATGTGGATTACTACTTGCGAATGGAATACGGCGACTGGCATCAGCTGCCGCCAGTGGAGGATCGTAAAACACACAAGCCGGTGAGGCTCGTGCTGCCGGAGCGCCATTGCTTCTCTGCTGCCGAGAAATTGCGTCGATAGTCGTCTGTGGCGATTAGAAAGTGCATTGTTCCCGGGACCAAGGCCCACAAATCGTGTTCGGCTGCTGGGCACTGCTAACGCTGGAGAAGCGCGTGTTCTTCATGCTTTAAAGCAGTTGCGAGTAAATGCCCGGTAAGGTGGTAGCCAAGCACCCTGTATGCGTAGTACACGAGTTTCACTCTCTTATTCCCGTGATAATGTAATAGCCAGCTATTCATCCGCTGTGCTGCTCTTCGCTGTCTGTAACCTGACGATTTGTCAGCGAATAATCGGGCAAGGTAGATGATATAGAAGTAAGCAATAAACGAATTAGAATGCTTGATTCGGTATTCGTCAAGCTGCTGTGTATCAAGAATTTGCAGGTGATTGCTGATGATTGTGCCCATGGCATCCAGCTGATTCGCCGATTGAAGAGTCTTGCTTGTCGAATTGGGGGTTTGTCTACGATAAAAATAATAGGTATGGTCGAGCCATTTAATGGAATTTGCAACGTACAAGATGCTGACGGACCATGCGGTATCTTCGTTATTTCGGAGCCCCTCGGGGAATTGTAAGTTGTTTTCTGTGACCAGTGTCCTTCTTACAATCTTTCCTGAGGCGGAGGAAGAGTAGTGGCCAAGAGCTATAAGAGAATCCATAGCATTGGGATAATCGAGACTGTTGATTGTTGACGCGATACTTGTATCGTGTGCTTTAACTATGTTGCTACGGTCGAAATAATCCCCCATGGGACTACCGATAATATCTGGATATTTGCTGGACAAAATAAGCTCATACAAAAGTTGAAGGGCGTCGTCCCGTCCCCAGAAATCATCGCTGTCCATAAAAGCAATGTATTGTCCCCGAGCATTTTCCAGGCCTATATTGCGCGCTGCAGCAGCACCCCTGTTTTCTTCTTGGCAGATAAGATGATACCGAGTGTCTTTGTCCTCGTATTCTGCACAAATTGTCGGGGAATTATCCTCCGAGGCGTCATCAACGAGTATTACTTCGAAATCGGAGAAAGACTGCCGCTCGATTGAATCAAGACATTGCGGCAAGTAGGGTGCAGCGTTATGAACGGGGATAATAATCGAAAAGAACATGATGGAATTATCCTTCTTTGGGGTAACTGGCGGTGAGAGCAAAAAGATAATCCGAGTATACCGCCGCTTCCTAAAAAGCATGTTAGAGTATTGCGCTGCGTTGCAAATTACGCCCTTGCCGATAGCCCCAACATTTCTCAGCATGTTAACAAAGAGATACTGGGGCGTTATTGCGAAACTACGGCCTTCATATTGCTGGCGGTAATAACGATAGGTGTTTCAATGGCAGAAAAAGAACTGTCAATCAAGCAGAACATGCTGTGGAATTCGGTCGGTTCAATGGTCTATTTAGGCTGCCAATGGCTGATTACTGTTCTCGTCGTCCGGTTGAGCTCATCGTTTGATGCGGCGGGCGCTCTTGCTCTTGCAATGGCGGTGTCGAATATTTTTTCGCCGGTGGGGCAATACAAAGTACGTCCCTTTCAGGTTTCGGATGTTGATGGTGAGTTTACTTCTCAGCAGTATGTCGGCCATCGAATTCTCTCCATCGCTATTTCCGTCATTGTTATGCTTGTGTATGGGTTTGCAACTTGCGACCAGGCGCAGCTGTCGTCTGTCTTTCTGTACGGGGTTTATTCTCTAGGACCAATATTCTCGGACGTACTTCAGGGCGAGCAGCAGAGAATGGGCAGGATGGATATTATCGGCATCGCGTTGATTCTCCGTGGCGTCTTGTCCCTCTCAAGTTTCGCACTGTTTATGTATTTCTCACAAGTGCTCGATATTGCACTGCTGGCGATGACTGTTACTACCTTCTTGGAAATCGCTTTGTTTGAAATGCCAAAAACGAGGGCACTTGTTGGCGCGTTGCGTCCGGATTTTTCGAAGGAAAAAATGTTGGCGCTCTTCAAGACATGTGCACCTGCAGTGATTGCTCTGTTTTTTTGCTCCGCCGTGCCCTCAGTCCCTCGCCAAGTTCTCAGCTCGCTACACGGGGCAGATTCACTCGGTATTTATGCGAGCATCGCCGCGCCGGTGTTGATTGTGCAGATGGGAGCACAATATGTTTATTCACCGATGCTTACAGAATTTGCAAGAAGGTTTCATCAGGCAAGCGCACGAAGTTTCATAGGGCTGCTGCTAAAAGTGACTGCTGCAATTACCGGCATCGGTGTCGCGGGTGTTGTGGGCTTTGCTTTGGTCGGCCCAATTCTCCTAGAGATAATATACGGCAACGGCATTTCTGCATACTCCTATGTTCTAACACCTCTTGTAGTTTGCACTGTATTGACTGCATACATTTGGTTTATTGGGGACCTGCTTATCGTGGTGAGGGATATGTCGGGCAATCTGTTCTCATATGCGATTGCGATGGTTGTCTGTGTCCTCACAATGAACCCCCTCGTTTCTGCATGGGGGATGAATGGGGTCAGCTATTCAGTGATCGCTGCATACTCTGCTGCGTTGGTGTTTGCGGCGGTGAGGATGACACAAAAGATTAAGCAACATGATGCAAGTGGCGACGACGGACGAACGTGAATGGTGAGTCTGTTCTGCCGAGGTATTGCTGGTGCACCCTGAAATCGCGGTGTTCGGCGCGGCTGGGTGCCATTGTTTCACGCGGGCCAAGGCTTCCAACGCTTACTACGCTGCGTTTTCGACGTGCGAGCACAAGCTTAATAAGGGCGGTTTGACACCGTTTGTGATCGCGTATTGCGAGATTGTCACGCATGCGGCCAGGAGCTCTCCGGTCTGTCACGCATGCGTCGCCGGCATCACCGTTTCTTCACCAACATCCCCTTGATCAGAGCGGCGACGAACCCTTGCCGTTGCTTCTCGTAGGGCTTGCCGCCCAGGAAAAGCTGCTCGACCTTGATTCTTCCGAGCTCTTCTTTTGGCACGTCGTAGGGGCTTTCGGAGAGGATGACCATGTCGGCGATCTTTCCCGCCTCAAGAGAGCCGCGCTCGCCCTCGTCGAAGGTCGTCCAATAGCCGTTGTACGTGCACATCCGCAGGGCCTCTTGCACGCTCAGCGCCTGTGCGGGGTTCGAGTGGTTGCACGCCCGTTCCATCCACAAGATGGGGTCTGGGTCCGTGCACGGCGCGTCCGAGCCTGCCGACATCACGATGCCCGCATCTGCGATGCTGCGCAGCGGGTTCAGGTGCCCCGCACGCTCGTCTCCCAGCAGCTGCTGCAGGTAAGAGTCCGGCTCCTGCGGCCAGTCGATAAACGACGTCTGCATGGGGAACTGGATACCGTACTCGGCGCAGATCTCGAGCCCCGCCTTGGTGGGCAGGCAGTCATGGATGATGCCATGGCGGTGGTCTTTGCGCGGAAAGTCGTCAAGCGCTGCCTTGAGGGCGCGAGTCGCCTGGTCGAACGCCCTGTCGCCAATCGCGTGCATCTCGATCTGCAACCCCGCGCGGTTTGCCGCCTTGCAGAACTTCGCAACCTGCTCGTCGCTGTAGTACAGCACGCCGCAGTCGTCGCCGGTGCCCGCATACGGCTTGTTGAGCGCAGCGTCTGCAGAGCCAAAGCACCCGTCCAGCGCGCAGGCAAAGCAGCCCCCGATGCGGGGCAGCCCGCGCTTTTTCGCAACCGATATGTCCATGGACTGGGGGAAGACGCGCATCTGGAACCCGCTCTGCGCGCTGCGCGCCAGCCAGACCTCCAGCGAGATGTCCAGATCGCCGGAAAAGCCCACGCCGCTCACCGTGTGCACCATGCCGATGCCGCGCGCCGCCAGATAGTCCATCGTACGCTGCACGTTGCGCACGAGCTTGGGTATGGAGATGGACGAGGTGATGAAGTCCGAGACGGCAAAGAACGCCTCCTGGTTCATCTCGCCCGTGTCCGGGTGGTACCCGCGCAGCTCCGACACCTTGCCTCTTACCTTCTCGAGCAGGGCGGAGTTGACGATGCAGGCGTGCCCGTCGTATTTGACGAGCATGAGCGGCTTGTCGGGGCAGGCGTCGTCGAGCTCGCCTCTCGAGACGAGCCTGCCGTCTGCAACCGAGTACGGGGACGCGCCAAACGCGATGAGCGTCTTGTCGTCCGAGCGCGCGGCAAACTCCCTCACGCGTTCGACGATCTCTGCGTTGGAGCGCGCGTCCATGACGTTGAGGCCCGCGTTGAAGGTCGCGAAGCTCGCCATGTGCTGGTGCGTGTCGACGAAGCTCGGGCACAGCGCCTTGCTGCCGAGCTCGACTCTCTGCCACCCTGTGTACTGCGTCGGCAGCTCGTTGCCCACGTAGCAGATGCGCCCATCGTCCTCGACGAGGTATCTGGCGACGCTGTCGTCTTTGTCCACCGTCAGCACGGTGCCTTCGTACACGGTACCCATGCCTGCCTCCGTCTCTGCACCCAGCGTGCGGCATTCGCCCGTCAGGTGCTCCGCTGTCCGTTGCCGTTCCCTGCGCTGCCGCCTATGCCGCCTCGATGCGGGCGAACTCCTCCTCGGGCGCGTTGCCGACCAGCTGGTGGCGTGCATACGCCGCAAAGTAGATAGCCCCCGCCGCCAGCACCGCAAGCGCGGCGATGGCAGATGGCGTGTAGGTCACGAACGTCGAGACGATCGCGACGCACGAGAGAACGAAGCCGATCCATGTGGTGACGGTCCCGCCGGGGGTGCGGTACCCGCGCCTCATCTGGGGCTCGCGCCGCCGCAGCACGATGTGCGACAGGTTCATCATCGCGTACGATACGCAGGCACCGAACACGGCCATGTCGATGAGCGCGTCTCCGTTGCGGACGACCACCACGAGCGCAAAGCCGACGGCGCCGATGACGATGAGCGCGAGCGCCGGGGTCTTGCGCTTGCCCGTGACGGCGAGCCGGTCGGGCAGGTACCCCGCACGGGACAGGGCGAACATCTGGCGCGAGCCGGCGTAGATGAGCGAGAAGAACGAGGCGACGAGCCCAAAGAGCCCCGCGACGTTCACGAACAGGCCCAAGGCGGGCTGCCCGGCGCGCTCGAGGACGTCGACGAGCGGCGCGGTGGACTGCCCCATGAAGGCGGCGCCCGTGTTGCCCACTGCCAAAAAGAGGACGGCCATGCCGGTGAGCACGAGAATGGCCATCGCGCCAATGATGGCGCGCGGGACGTCCTTGCGGGGGTCGCGCGCCTCCTCGGACCCCAGCGGCACGCCCTCGATGCCGAGGAAGAACCAGATGCCAAACGGCAGTGCCGCCAAAACCCCCGCGACGCCATAGGGCAGCAGGGCGGACCCGCCTGCAGCCGGCGCGATGTCGAACAGCCGCGAAACGTCGAAGCCGGGCAAAGCGCCCACAATGAAGACGACGAGCGCGACCACGGCCACGACCGTGATGACGAGCATGGTCTTGAGCGCCTCGCCCACGCCGATGATGTGGACGGCGATGAACAGCGCATAGCAGACGGCTACCGCCAGCAGGTGCCCGCCGTCGCCCGAGACGAGCCCGATCGCGTCGAGGTAGTTCGCGATGAACGTCGAGATGGCCGCAGGCGCGCACACGTACTCGATCAGGACGGCGAGCCCCGTCATGAAGCCGCCGAATCTCCCAAAGGCCCTGCGGGCAAAGCCGTAGCCGGCGCCTGCGGTCGGGATGGCGGAGGAGAGCTCGGCGATGCCGAAGACTGTGCAGGCGTACATGCACCCCATGGCGAGGAAGGCGATCGCCAGGCCCAGCCAGCCGCCGTAGGCGATGCCGTAGTTCCAGCCGGAGAAGTCGCCCGAGACGACGTAGGCCACGCCGAGCCCCGTCAGAAGGACCCATCCCGCGGCACCGGACTTGAGCGACCGCTTCTCGAAGTACTCTTGGTCTTGGCTCTGCTCTTCCATCGTGGCTGCTCTCCTAGTCGATTCGGTAGGCGGGGTCGATTTCCTGGAGCTCCGCGAACGAGTCGATCTCGGTGATGTCGTCTGCGGTGCACTGTCTCACGTGGATGGCGTAGTCCTCGGGCTTCCTGTCGAGGGCCACGTCGTCCCAGAAGATCTGCTCGCACTCTCCGCCGCGCGCGAACACCTCGGGGATGTCGCGGGAGAGGCGCTTGCCGTCTGCGGCGCTCCAGTACGAGCAGCCCACCATCTGCCAGCACGGCGCGTCCTTGCCCTTGGCGATGTGCGTGATGACGCCGTCTTCGCTCGCGTCGAAGTACCAGTCGTCCGTGCGCTCGACCGGGATCGCGAGGTAGTTGGACGCGTACTGGTACTTGGTGATGAGATCGGTGTTCTCTATGAGCAGGTCGGACTCGAACGCGTAGGCGTTCTGGAAGTGGTCTTTGACGACGAGCGCCGACGAGATGTTGTTGGTCGTGTCGAACAGCGGGTTGTCGATGAACTTGAGCGTGGGATATTTGGCCAGCAGCTGGTCGAAGGAGTCTTTCAGGTACCCGCGCACGATGTAGATCTCGTCTACTCCGACGGAGAGCAGCGCGTCGATCAGGCGGTCGATGATGCGCGTGCCGTGGACCCTCACCAGCGGTTTGGGCGTGCTGATGGTGATGGGGCGCATCCTGCTTCCAAACCCGGCGGCAAACAGGATGGCCATGATCGCGCGCTGTAGATCATTCTGTTCCATTTGGGCCTCTTTCATTCCTTCACG